>Ga0256405_10002534_pt1 | contig 41550 bp, 32 predicted proteins | sample RumenRJG_02DNA_FD_189096 | JGI IMG/M metagenome (GOLD analysis project Ga0256405, IMG submission 189096) | Bovine rumen microbial communities from Lethbridge, Alberta, Canada - RJG_02 | ecosystem: Host-associated > Mammals > Digestive system > Stomach > Rumen | place: Canada: Alberta... | reverse complement strand
CAAGAGATAATAGCAGAGCGTGGCGAGGATGTGGAGCGCACCGTGAATAATGCTGCCGACTACGTGACGGCACAGGAAAACGAGAACGCCAAGAAGGGTAAATCATGGCTGCCGAAAATATCTAAGGAGATGAGAGCTGCTTTGGAAGCCTCAGGTGCTCTCACGCAGGAGGCGGTTCTTTCTCCCCTCCCTTTGGAGGGGCCGGGGGAGGCTTCTGATGTTTACGCGCAGTTGCCGCTTGACAAGTGGGCTGAGGAGTTGCTGGAGATGTCAGAGTATTACCCTTGTATGAAGGAACTCTTCGTGAATGTGCACCCCCATAAGCTGCCGGCAGTTCTATTCAGTAGCGCCGCCCTGTTCGGCACGCTTATGACTCGTGCCTGGTATCACTTCTGGTTTGCACCTAAGATTATCCGCCGACTTAACTATTGCATCTTCATCATCGGTGATCCAGGTGCCGGAAAGCATCTGATAGAGGAGTTCTACAAGATAATTGCCGACCCGATGATTCAGGCAGACCATTGCTTGATTGATGCGGTGAACCGCTATAAGGAGGGCCGCACGGAGCGAACCACATCGACAAAGGCCCAGAAGGGCGAGGCATTGAAAAGGCCTGTGGTAGGCATCCGTGTTCACCCTGCAAGAACGGCAACCGGCGAATTTATACGCCATATGAATGCCGCCATCGAGACTATCCAAGGTCAGCCTCTTAACCTCCACATGTTCTCGTTTGATGCAGAGCTGGACAACGTTACCAAACAGAACAAAGGTGGTGACTGGAAAGACCGTGAGATACTGGAATTGAAGGCGTTTCATAACGAGGAAGATGGACAGATGTACGCCAATCAGGAGAGTGTGACGGGTATGTTCAACGTGTTTTGGAACTTTATCTATACCGGCACTCCTTATGCCTTGCATCGCAAGGTAAACCAGCGTAACTTCGGTACCGGTATGAGTACCCGACTGGCTGTGATTCCGCTGCCTGATAAGGGCACTGCCCAGCGCCATCAGGAGATGATAGAAGGTGCCGACGAAGTGCTGCGTGAGTGGGCTTACAAGTTGGATAAAGTGGAAGGCGAATTGCCGATTGAACCTCTGAACGACGAGACCTACGAATGGCAGTCGGACCACATGGAGATAGCTGAGTTTAATGGTGATAAGGCAGATAGAACCCTGCTGAAACGTATACCATACTACGGCATCGGTATCTCGTTGCCCTTCATCCTGATGCGTCATTGGGAGGAGTGGCAAGAGAAGAAGACGCTGACGATGGACGACATGGATAAGCGGCTGTGCCGGTTGGCTATGGAGATTCAGTACAAGTGCCAGCAGTTCTTTTTCGGCGAAATGGCGTTCAACTACTTTGCCGACCAGAACAAGGAGTTTGTGCAGCGTCGCCGCACCACCCGCTATGATGAGTGCTTCCGCAAGTTGCCTGACGAGTTCAAGACGCAGCAGTTCATGGAGGTGTTCGGTATCACGCAGTCAAGTGCGTCAAGAGCCATAACAAGGTTCCGTAACGACGGACTGATAGAGGTAGTGAAGTACGGTGTATATAAGAAGGTGGTAAGTGAGTTACCTTAGTTATGCACTTATGCACTTCGGACATTGGACATTTGGAATATTAAACATTAAAACATTAAAGATTATGTTACCAAGAGGAATTCGTAATAATAATCCACTGAACATCCGCCGTTCGAAGGATCAGTGGAAGGGGATGGCAGAGGTGCAGACCGATGGCGCCTTTGTACAGTTTAAAACTTTGGAGTATGGCTGGCGGGCAGCCTTCTATCTGCTCACGCGTACCTATTATCACAAGTACCGGCTATACACCATCCGCGCTATCATCAGCAAATGGGCGCCGCCCTGCGAGAACAACTCGAAGGCGTATGTGGAGAACGTGAGCCGACTTACTGGCATCGATCCCGACGAGCCCATAGGCATCCCATCGGAAAGGCCTGCACGCTGGATAGCTCTCGGCATGGCAATGGCCATACAGGAGAATGGATTTGAGAGTATGGACTATTTCGCCATGCTCCGCGGCTGGGAAATGTGTCGTCAAGACGCATTATCTGGACATTAAACAAAAAAAGACCGCCACTCTTGATTGAGCGGCGGTCTTTTATTCTACACGTATCTGCAGGCTCTTGCTGATTTTCCGTTTCTTATCAGTAACCTTCAGTGTAGCAATGCCTGGAGTCTTGGCACCACGAACGATGACTACCAACTGACCGTTGAACAGTTTCATGGTTGGCTTTTTGAATGATTCCAGACTTGTAGCGTCGCCATTACATACTGCCTCGAAACTGCCAGCACCTGTAACCTCGAATGATAATTGGTCGTTAGCCTCTGGGATAATGTTGCCTTTGGCATCGGTAAGCGAGACGGTGATGAATGCCATATCATCGCCTGTGGCATTCAAGGTGTGCTTGTCGTTCTGAGTCCAGACATCCAGTTTCAGGGCTGATGGCTTTCCGGCTGTGGTAACGGTTTTCTCACCAGCCTTATTGCCTTGGGCATCGTAAACTACCACCTTAACCTGGCCAGGCTGATATTTTACATCGTTCCAGCGCAGGCGATAACGGTCTAAACGGCTTTCGCGATTCTTTGTAATCTTGCCCTGACTCTTGCCGTTTACAAAGAGTTCGGCAGTTGGGTAATCGGTATAGCAGTAAACGGGGGTTACCTTTCCTATGCGCTCTTTTCCAAAGCTCCAGTGCGGCAGCAGATGTATGGTGTGCTGCTCTTTGTTCCACTTAGAGCGATACAGATAGTAGCGATCTTTGGGCAGACCGGCCAGGTCGCAGATGCCGAAGTAGCTGCTACGCGCAGGCCAGTACTCATCGTAAGGGGTAGGCTCGCCCAGATAGTCGTAACCTGTCCACACAAATTCGCCGATAACCCAGGGTTTGTCGTCTTGCCATACCCAGTCGTCGTCGGGCAGATTGCTCCATGAACAGTACTCTACATCGTAACTTGAACATTGTCCGTCGGCTTTTTCTATCGCCTTTGGATCGTAGGTTGGTGCCCACGATGCATATTGCGAATTGTCGGTTACCTCTACAGGGAACTTATAAACACCACGTGAGCTTACTGTGGATGCTGTTTCAGAACCCAACAGAAATCCCTGAGGCAGTTGCTCGATATTCTTCTGGTACTTGTGTACACGATAGTTGAATCCTGGTACATTCATCGCCTGTGCGAATCCGCTATTGAGAGCCTCTTCGGCACGATCCATTCCCTGGGTAACCGGACGGGTAGGGTCGAGGCTATTGCAGAGTCCTTGCAAGTGTATAGAGATGAGTCGGCCTTCGGCTGAGCCTTGTTCTGGAATCTCGTTGCCAATGCTCCACATCACAATACTTGGGTGATTGCGGTTGGCAAGCACAAGGTTGGTGATATCCTTGTCGGCCCAATCGTCGAAGAAACGGGCGTATCCGTTTTTGCACTTTGGATATTTCCACATGTCGAAGCTCTCGGCCATAACCATCATACCAAGTGAGTCGCATATATCCATCTGCATCTGACTCGGCATGTTGTGCGATGTACGTATGGCATCGCACCCCATCTCCTTCATCATCTTTATCTGTCGGATAAGTGCTGATTTGTTGATGGCGGCACCAAGTGGCCCGAGGTCGTGATGCAGGCAAACACCTTTAATCTTGCGGGTAACACCATTAAGCTGGAATCCTCCATCTTTTGAACATTTTACTGTGCGTATGCCAATCTTCTGTGTTACCTCATCAACAAGATCGCCTAACGAGTATAGCTTTATCTTTGCATTATATAAGTAAGGTGTTTCTGGAGTCCAAGCCATTGGATTGTTTATCGTTAGTCGAATGTTTTCTTCGCCTGTAGATGTAAGATTTACTCCTGTTTGCTTGGCAACAACGTTTCCTTTGGAATCAGATATCTCTATATCGAAACTATTCTGCTCATCCACATCACATGCTCCCACGGTAACATCCAGTATAGCTTCACCATTCTTTATCTCAGTAGTGCGGAAGAACGTCTTCCATGGGTCGATATAGCTATTACCAGTAAGAACTAACTTAACTGGGCGATAGATGCCAGCACCAGGATACCATCTGCTGCTCTCTTCCAGATTCTGCAGGTCGACCTCGAGCAGATTCTCGCCCACCTTCATGTATGGCGTGATGTCAACCTTGAAAGCGTTATATCCATAGGCCCAGTAGCCTGCTTTTTCTCCATTAAGATATACAGTTGGCTCTGCCATGGCTCCATCGAACACCAGTTCGGCATGCATCCACTTTCTGGGGATATTGATGGTTCGGCGATAGTGGCCCTTGCCAATCCAGGGGAGGGCTCCTGAACGGCCGCTTTTCTCTGTAGCCTCTGTCTCACCGTTCTGTACGATGGCAACTTTCTGCAAATCCCATTTCTTGTTGAAAGGACCGGCGATAGCCCAATCGTGAGGTACGCTTACTGATTGCCAGGTTTTCTTGTCGTGCGAAAAACTCCAATTTTCGCTCAGTGTAATCTCTTGTCTAGGTTGTGCCAACATCGAGAGTGGTACTGCCAATAGCATTGTAAATAATTGCTTTTTCATTTCAGATTGTAATTAGTAATCAAATTTTTGCTGCAAATTTACTAAAAAATAATGAAATAGTTGGCTATTTGATAGAATTAATGTACTTTTGCAGCTAAATTTCGCAAACTAAATAAAAAAAGAAATGAAACATCAGTTGAGGAGTGCTGTTTGCACCGAAGGCAGAAGAATGGCAGGAGCCCGCGCTTTGTGGGTTGCTACGGGTATGAAACACGAGCAGTTTGGCAAGCCTATTATTGCCGTCGTCAACTCGTTTACCCAGTTTGTGCCAGGTCATACACATCTGCATGAGATTGGTCAGATTGTACGCGAAGAGATTGAGAAGATGGGCTGTTATGCAGCAGAATTCAATACGATTGCCATCGACGATGGTATAGCTATGGGCCACGATGGTATGTTGTATTCTCTGCCAAGTCGTGACATCATTGCCGACAGCGTGGAATATATGGTTAATGCCCACAAGGCCGATGCCATGATATGTATCTCTAACTGCGATAAGGTTACTCCAGGTATGCTGATGGCCAGCATGCGACTTAACATTCCAACAGTGTTCTGTAGCGGTGGACCAATGGAAGCTGGTAAATGGCGTGGTGAGAATGCCGACCTGATTACTGCTATGGTAAAAGGTGCCGACCCCAGTGTTACTGATGAGGAGATGAAGGAGATTGAGGGGTGTGCATGTCCTGGATGCGGTAGCTGTTCGGGTATGTTTACAGCCAACTCAATGAACTCACTCACTGAGGCAATCGGTCTTTCGCTTCCTGGCAATGGAACCATCCTTGCTACACATACCAATCGTATTGAATTGTTCAAGGCTGCTGCACGCCAGGTTGTAAAGAATGCATTTGCATATTACGAGGATGGCGATGAGAGTGTTCTGCCAAGAAATATTGCTACCCGCAAGGCATTTATGAATGCTATGGCACTTGATATCGCTATGGGTGGCTCTACAAATACAGTGCTGCATCTGTTGGCTGTTGCTCAGGAGGCAGGAACCGACTTTACGATGAAGGATATCGATGAGTTGAGTCGTCGGGTGCCCTGCTTGTGCAAGCTGGCTCCTAACACGCAGAAGTATAGTGTTCAGGAGTGTGGTCGCGCTGGTGGTATCCTTGGAATCCTGAACGAACTGAATAAAGGTGGTCTTATCGATGGCTCGGCTCCACGTGTGGATGGCATGACGCTTGGTGAGGCTATGAAGAAATACAGTATTGTTGACGGTGATGTGGATGCTGAGGCTAATCGCATCTATCAGACTGCACCTGGCAACAGATTCTCGACTAAGATGGGCTCACAGTCGGAGCAGTGGGGTACACTTGATACCGATCGTGCCAATGGCTGTATCCGCGACCTTGAGCACGCCTATACCAAGGATGGCGGACTGGCTGTTCTCTTTGGAAATATCGCCCAGGATGGCTGCGTAGTGAAAACTGCTGGCGTAGATGAGGCACTTTGGCACTTCGAAGGTCCTGCTGTAGTGTTCGATTCTCAGGAGGATGCCTGCGAAGGAATACTTGGAGGTAAAGTAAAAAGTGGCGATTGCGTAGTGATTACTCACGAGGGACCAAAGGGTGGTCCTGGTATGCAGGAGATGTTGTATCCTACCTCTTATATTAAGAGTATGCACCTTGGCAAGGAGTGTGCGCTGATTACTGATGGCCGTTTCTCTGGTGGTACCAGCGGCTTGAGTATCGGACATATCTCGCCTGAAGCTGCCAATGGTGGTAATATCGGTAAGGTGAAGGATGGCGACATCATCATCATCGACATCCCAAGTCGCTCAATTAATGTAAAGCTGAGCGATGAAGAACTTAAAGCTCGCCCACAGCAGCCACTTAAGCGCAACCGTACTGTAAGCAAGGCACTGCGCGCATACGCCCAGAGCGTATCAAGTGCCGATAAAGGCGGCGTGAGAATCATAGATTAATGTTTAATGTTTAATGTTTAATGTTTAATGTTAAAAGATAGGATAACAGGTGCAAAGGCGCTGATGAGAGCATTGAAGGCCGAGGGGGTTAAAACCATCTTTGGTTATCCTGGCGGCTCAATTATGCCTACTTATGATGCGCTCTTTGATTACACAAGAGGCGAGAAGAAATGCTTCGACCATATATTAGTGCGCCATGAACAGGGCGCTACCCATGCTGCTGAGGGCTATGCCCGCGTGAGTGGCGAAGTGGGGGTGGCTTTGGTTACCAGCGGCCCTGGTGTTACGAATACGTTGACGGGTATTGCTGATGCCATGATGGATTCGACACCCATCGTGGTGATTGCCGGACAGGTTCCTACAGGCGCACTGGGTACCGACTTCTTTCAGGAGGTTGACCTTGTAGGTGTGTCGCAACCTATCTCAAAGTGGAGCTATCAGATTCGTCGTGCCGATGATGTGGCTTGGGCTGTCAGTCGTGCGTTCTATATTGCCCGTACTGGTCGTCCGGGTCCTGTAGTGCTCGACTTTACCAAGAACGCTCAGGTAGAGGAAATAGATTGGGAACCCATGAAATGCGACTTCATCCGTTCGTATGTGCCCTATCCAAAGTTAGATGAAGAGGCAGTACGAAAGGCTGCCGAACTGATTAATAATGCCAAGAAACCTTTGGCACTGGTAGGACAGGGTGTGGAGCTGGGTAATGCCCAGAAAGAACTGAAGGCATTTCTCGAAAAGGCCGATATCCCCGCAGGAAGAACCATGTTAGGTCTTTCGGCATTGCCCTCCAACCATCCGTTGAATGTGGGTATGCTGGGTATGCATGGTAACTATGCCGTGAACCTGAAAGAGCAGGAGTGTGATGTGCTGATTGCTATCGGTATGCGTTTTAGCGACCGCGTGACGGGTAATCTGAAGACCTATGCCAAACAGGCTAAGGTGATACACTTGGATATCGACCGTAGTGAGATAGATAAGAATGTGAAAACCGATGTGGCTGTCGTGGCGGATTGTAAGGAATCGTTACCCGCCATCACGGCACTGGTCAACGCAAATAATCATCAGGAGTGGCGCGACTCGTTTAAGGCTCTCGACGCTAAAGAGCGCGAGAAGGTTATCGAGCCTGCCATCCATCCCAAGGAGGGGCCGCTGAGAATGGGAGAGGTGGTGCACATGGTGGCTGAACTGTCACCAGACGATACGGTTCTTGTGACGGATGTCGGTCAGAATCAGTTGTTTGCGACACGCTACTTCAAGTATCACCACAAGCGAAGTCTCTGCACCAGTGGCGGTCTTGGCACGATGGGCTATGGCCTGCCTGCTGCCATCGGAGCTACCTTTGCCGACAAGAACCGTACTGTGTGCTGCTTTATGGGCGACGGTGGATTTCAGATGTGCATACAGGAACTGGGCACTATCATGGAGCAACAGGCTCCTGTCAAGATGATTGTTATGAATAATAACTATCTGGGAAACGTGCGCCAGTGGCAGGATATGTTCTGGATGCGCCGTAAATCGTTCACCAAGATGATGAACCCTAACTACGAGCTCATTGCCAAAGGTTATGGTATTAACTATGCGGCAGCAGTCGATCGTAAGGATCTGCCCGGCCTTGTAAAGAAGATGCTTACTACCGATGGTCCATTCCTGCTGGAGTGCGCCATCCTCGAGGAGGATAATGTTCTGCCAATGACACCTCCAGGTATGGACGTTGACAAAATGCAGCTTGAGATTTAATAGTTTTGATAATTATGGAAAATAAGAAGAAATTATATACACTGCTGGTTTACTCTGAGAACGTGGCTGGTATTCTGAATCAGATTACAGCTGTGTTCACCCGTCGCCAGGTAAACATCGAGAGCCTGAATGTTTCGGCCTCAAGTATTCCTGGTGTGCATAAGTACACCATCACGGCTTGGAGCGACGAGGATCAGATTATCAAGATTACCCATCAGATAGAAAAGAAGATAGATGTGATCAAGGCCAACTATTTTACAGATGAGCAGTTGTTTATCCGTGAGTCGGGTCTCTATAAACTGTCAACTCCGATGGTGCTTGATAATCCTGAAATATCACGTACTATCCGTCGTTTTCAGGCTAATATTATTGAGGTAAATCCCACCTATACTATTGTGCAGATGCATGGTGTAACCGAGGATATCATTTCGTTGTTCCGTGCCCTCGACACGTTTGGTTGTGTATTGCAGTACACGCGTAGCGGACGTATTGCTGTAACTCGTGGTATGCAGGAACAGGTGAGCGAATTTTTAGAGTCGAGACAAGAGAATGGATAAGATTGGAGTTTATGAGTTTTTAGCAGAGCCCTTTCACTGTGATTTTTCGCAGCGATTGTTTATGGGGCACATGGGTAATCACATGCTGAATGCTGCTGATTATCATTCGTCGGCACGTGGTTTCGGTATGAAATATCTGATGACCATCAAGCGTTCGTGGGTATTATCACGACTTGCTATCGAGATGGACGAGATGCCAAAGATGTACACCAAGTTTAATGTTGAAACCTGGGTTGAGAGTGCCATGAAGTACTTTACCAGTCGTAACTTCCGTGTGGTAGGCGAGGATGGCAAAGTGTATGGTTATGGTCGCAGTATCTGGGCTATGATTGATACCGAGACACGTCAGCCAACTGACATATATGCGATTGACAATGGTGCTATCAACAACTGGATTGTTACTGATAAGGAATGCCCCATTGATAAGGGCGGACGTGTGAAAATGGACGATTCGGCACAGTTGGTTGCTACTGTCGAAACCAAATATAACGATGTAGATATCAATGGCCATATCAATTCGGTCAAATATATTGAGCATGTACTCGATCTTTGGAATCTGGATTGGTATCGCCAGCATAGTATCAAGCGCTTTGAAATAGCATATGTAGCCGAGGCTCATCAGGGCGATACGCTTTCGTTCTATATGTCGCAGACTAATGAAAACGAGTATTGTGTACGTATCTGTAAGGATGGCGACGTGGAGTGTTGTCGCAGTAAAGTGATATTTAACAAATAAAGAAACTAGATATGAAAAAGATTTTGACCGCAGCTCTCTTGGTTTTGGCTGCTCTGCCCGTTGGGGCACAAAAAATTAAGTGTGTTGTTACTGGCGTTAGTAGTGAAAATGGAACCAAGGTGATGCTGGCTGATCGTAATAGTCGTGCTCTTATTGGTACTGCTGTTGTTACTGATGGCAAGTTCACCATTACTGGCGAAGCCGATAAGAATGCCCTGATGGCAGTTGGTGGCGAGAAAGCCGCTTGGTTAACACTTTTCTTCAACGATGGTACTCCTGTATCAGTTAATCTTAACGACAATACTCTCAAGGGTTCGCCTGTTAACGAGCGTCTGGTGAAATACGATTTGGCTAACGCTACTCCCAACCCTGAGCTCATTGCTAAGATTTTTAAGGACGAGCGCAATACCCTTATCCCTGTTGCTTTCCTCATGGAATATGCCGAGCACTTTGGTATGGAGCGTCTTGATAGTGTTGTTGCAACCAAGCCAATGTGGCTTAGTTATCCTTCAGTAAAGCCTCAGTTGGAATATCTGGCTCAGGAAATGGCTGATCGCGCTAAAAAGAATGCATTTATTGGTAAGCAGTTTACTGATCTTGAGGAGGCTGATGTTGATGGTAACATGCATAAGCTCAGCGAGTATGTTGGAAAGGGACGTTGGGTGCTTGTTGATTTCTGGGCATCATGGTGTGGACCCTGTCGTATGGAGATGCCTAATGTAGTAGCTGCTTACGATAAGTATCATACAAAGGGTTTTGATGTTGTTGGATTGTCTTTCGATAGCAAGAAAGAGGCTTGGGTTAAGGCTATCGAGCAGCTTAAGATGCCTTGGATTCACCTATCAGATCTTAAGTACTGGCGTACAGTTGCTGCTGAGGTCTATGGTGTAAACAGCATCCCCGACAATCTGCTTATCGACCCTCAGGGCAAGATTGTTGCTCGTGGTCTTCGTGCAGAAGGTCTCCAAGCTAAACTAAAAGAGATATTTGGAGAATAATGATATGGAAATAAAAAAGAGAGGTATCGACAATACCTCTCTTTTTTGTGATTCGGTTGGGGCTCGAACCCAAGACCTACTGCTTAGAAGGCAGTTGCTCTATCCAGCTGAGCTACCGAACCAGCCTTGTTGTTTACGATATCCTTTTACGGAAATCGGCTGCAAAGGTAGACATTTTTTCCGAAACTGCCAAACTTTTCAGTGAAATCTTGCAAAGAAATGTCTCTAATTATTCTTTTGCTGGTTTCCAGTTGCCGTAAATTATCTCACCGTATTGTGACTCCTTGTTTATATGTACACCTATGTAGCATGAGAAACCACCTACATAGAAGTCCTGATAGTGGTAATTCAGACTATCTATTTCTACGCTTTTTGTTGTGTCTTTTGCATTCTCGATAGCTTCTGCTCTGTCTCTAAACGAAGCGAATACACTATCGGGTATGCCTTTGTAGAAGTAAACAACAAGAGTATCGCGGAACAAGTTACCTTCCTGATATTCGCCAGGTTTATGCTCTTTGATGCGGAAATCAGGTATGGTAAGACCAGTATCGTGAGCAACTTTAGCTGCATTATCATATATGGCTTTTCTGTTCTCAGGGTTAGACATACTATTTCTAGCTCCTTTCATACCCATAAATGTGGTGAAAGTAATCGAACACAATATAACAATAATGAAAAATGCAATAATAGCATATCCCCAAAGCAAATACTTTTTTCTCATGATAATATGGCCTTTAGTTGACTATCTGGTTGCAAAAATAATAAATTTTCCTGTAGTTTGCAAATTTTTTGTAGTTTTTTTGTAACTTTGGCTTCGCCGAATTGAGTTTTTTTGTAACTTTGCAACCGCTATATATATAATAAGGTGTAAACTGGATGATGAAATATGTCTTTTTTGCCGTCTGTGGACTGATGATGAGTGCAACATGTTGCGCTCAGCGAAAGCAGATTGGTGACGCTCGAACAATACTTAAAAGCGGTAAGAATATAGAGCAGGCTGAGAAACTTATGACAGACCTGCTTAAGGATAAGGCTAACGAGGATAATACCCGAATATACGATATCTGGCTTCAGGCTGTAGAAAAGCAATATCTGGCTCTGAACGAGAAGATGTATATTAAGGAAAAGGTAGATACAACAAAGTTCTTCGATCTGGCCAAACGTATGTTTGTTATAGCAGAGCGACTTGACTCTATAGATGCTAAACCAGATAAGAACGGTAAGTCTAACCCTGAATATCGCAAGTCAAATGCTGCAAAGATGCAGGGATATCGTCCAAACATCTATTATGGAGGAGCGCATCACCTTAAGAAGGGTGACTTTAAGACCGCTTTCGACTTCTTCGAGATGTATCTCGACTGCGATCGTCAGCCGTTATTCACGGGATATGACTTTATGTATAAAGACCCCAAGATGGGTGAGGTGGCATACTGGGCAACTTACTGCGGATATAGGATGAACGATCCTGTTCTCGTGTTGCGCCATGCATCTACAGCGCAGCGTGATGAGCAGAAGCTGGAGTATACATTGCAGTATATGGCAGAGGCGTGGGAGAAACTGGAGGACGACTCTATGTATACTGCTACCTTATGGCAAGGATTCAAGAAGTATCCGAAGTCTAATTATTTCTTCCCTCGACTGATGGATAACTACAATCGCAGGGGAAACTACGAGATGGCTGATAGCGTGGTGAACGAAGCACTTAAGACTGATACGCTTAATGAACTGTTCCTTTTTGCCAAGTCGATGGTTATGCTAAACCTGAAAAAGTATGGAGATTGCTTGAAGTTCAGCGACCAGTTGATAGCACTTAATCCTAATTTGGCTGATATATATTATAATGGTGGCATAGCCTGTCTGAACATAGCTCAGCGTATGGATTCACGTAAGTACAAAAAGCAGATAAAGAAGATGTATGAGAGAGCGCGTCCTTATATGGAGAAATATCGCGAGATGGCTCCAGACGAAAAAGACAAATGGGCTCCAGCATTGTATAGGATATACTTCAATCTTAATATGGGTAAGCAGTTCGACGAAATCGATAAGATTCTGAGAAAGTAATGAAGAGAGAAGTCAGGAATAGGCGAAAAGTTAAGATTCTATAAATAGAAACGGCTTTTCGCCTATTCTTCTGTCTTTTTATGTATCTTTGTAGAATCGAATTCAATAACAATCTAAAGAAATAAAACATTAAGATTATGGCAGACAATGCTCAACTGATTGCTCAGTGCGAGGCACGGGCTAAAGAATGGCTTTCTCCCGCCTTTGATGAGGAGACACGTAAGGAAGTACAGGCAATGCTCGACAATGCTGACAAGACAGCGCTGATCGATGCTTTCTATCAGAATCTTGAGTTTGGTACAGGTGGCCTTCGTGGTATTATGGGTGCTGGTACCAACCGCATGAACAAGTACATTGTTGGTATGGCTACACAGGGTTTTGCTAACTATATCCTGAAGGCATTCCCTGGCAAACAGAGTTCTGTTGTAGTAGGTCATGACTGCCGTAACAACGGACGTATGTTTGCTGAAACAGTAGCTGATATTTTCTCAGCTAATGGTATCAAGGTTTACCTGTTCGAGAGTCTGCGTCCTACACCAGAGATTTCGTTTGCTATCCGTCAGCTCGGATGCCAGGCTGGTGTAAACGTAACCGCTTCTCACAACCCACGTGAGTATAACGGATATAAGGCATATTGGGACGATGGTGCTCAGGTGCTGGCTCCACACGATAAGGGTATTATCGACGAGGTAAACAAGGTTAAGATTGAGGACGTTAAGTTTGAAGGCAATAAGGAACTCATCGACATCATTGGTGGTGAGATGGACTGGGACTACCTGCAGGCTGTTAAGGAGGCTATGGTAGATCAGGACGTTATTTTGCGCCAGAAAGACCTGAACATTGTTTACAGCCCAATGCACGGAACTGGTCGTGTTATCATTCCTGAAGCTCTGCGTTCATGGGGCTTCCAGAATATCCACGTTGTTCCTGAGCAGATGGTTATCGATGGTAACTTCCCAACAGTAGTAAGTCCTAACCCAGAGAATGCCGAGGCTATGACACTTGGTATGAAGCTGGGTACACGTCTGAATGCTGACTTGGTAATCGCTTCTGACCCAGATGCTGACCGTCTGGCTATCGTATGTCGTAACGCTAAGGGCGAGTGGGAGATCCTGAACGGAAACCAGACATGTATGATGTTCTCATGGTACATAATCGCCAACAAGAAGAAGCTTGGTCAGCTCAAGGGTAACGAGTTCCTGGTAAAGACCATCGTTACTACCGAGGTTATTGCTGAGATTGCTAAGAAGAACGGCGTAGAGTATCGCGACTGCTATACAGGCTTCAAGTGGATTGCTAACGAGATTCGCATCTCTGAGGGCGTTAAGAAGTTTATCGGTGGTGGTGAGGAAAGCTTCGGATTCCTGCCATTCGATAAGGTTCGTGATAAGGACTCTCCAGCATCTATCTGCTTGATCTGTGAGATTGCTGCATGGGCTCGCGACAACGGTATGACCCTCTACGATCTGCTGATGAACATCTACAAGGAGTACGGTTTCTCTAAGGAGGTGACCATCAACGTGGTTCGTCCTGGTAAGACTGGTGCCGACGAGATTAAGCAGATGATGGCCGACTTCCGTGCTAATCCTCCAAAGGAGCTGGGCGGTAGCAAGGTTTGCTTGTGGAAGGACTATCAGACTCTGGAGGCTAAGAAGGCCGACGGAAGTGTTGAGAAGTTGAATATGCCTGACACCAGCAACGTGCTGCAGTGGTTCTGCGAGGATGGTACCAAGGTATCAGTTCGTCCTTCAGGTACAGAGCCAAAGATTAAGTTCTATACTGAGGTGAAGGATCCTAGCTTCAAGTGCGCAGGTTGCTATGAGCGCTGCACCAAGGCTGCTGAGGAGAAGATCGAGGCTATTAAGAAGAGCTTGAACCTCTAAGTCTTTAATACATAAAAAAAGTAACCCCCGCTAAGTTTTTTTAGCGGGGGCTATTTTTTTTAATAGGGGGTTAGTAGAACAGCATTGCAAGGGCGTAAGCCACTATCGTAGAGACGATTACGCTGATGAGTCCTGGCATCATGAACGAGTGGTTCAGCAGGTATTTGCCAATCACCGTAGTGCCCGAGCGGTCGAAGTTGACCGTTGCGATATCGCTGGGGTAGTTAGGAATGAAGAAGTAGCCGTAAACCGCAGGTAGCACACCCAGCAGTACAGGACCAGGAATACCCAACTTATATGCCAGAGGCAACATGGCAACAACCACTGCACCCTGTGAGTTGATGAGTACTGAAACCATGAAGAATACAAAGGCGATACTCCAAGGATATTCTTTGACGATATTGGCAAGCATATCCTGCATCTCGGTCATATAGTTAGAGAAATATGTGTCGGCCAGCCAAGCGATACCATATATGGCTACTACGGCCACCATACCTGACTGCCAAACAGGACCTGCAACAGCTTTTTTGGGCTGTGCTTTGCAGAAGATAATCATAAGGGCAGCTGCCGTAATCATTACTATCTGGATTACAAGATTCATCTTGAGGTCCACCATGCCGTGCTCGGTGAATCCTTCGGCCACAACACCAGCCTTGGCCAGTGCTGATGCCGAGATGCTAACACCACTTACGAGCGTCAGGTCACCAGCACCCTTGACCGCCTTGACGGTGGGGTATGAAGGCAGCAATTCGGGTAGGGCAGCAAACAATACGATAACAGCAAGAGCCCCGAGGAAAATAAATACAGCATTCTTGGCCGACTGTGGAATCTCCTTATCCAGTGTGGTTGCTGTACTTCCGTAGATGTACTCGCGCTGTGCTGGATCGGCAATCTTCTTCTGGAACTCAGGATCCTTGTCGAGGTCAAGACCACGATGATATGAAGCAGCAGCTGCTGCCATCAGTCCGCATAAACATGCTGGGATAGAAACCATCAGCACACGAGGTATTGTAATGTCAAAGTGATTAGCATTAGAAATCGTTACGAATGCCACAACGGCTGCAGCAATTGGCGAACATGTGATACCAACCTGCGATGCTATTGATGCTACTCCACAAGGACGCTCAGGTCGTATACCTTTCTTCAGTGCTATGTCGCAGATAATAGGCATAAGGGTGTATACTACGTGACCTGTTCCTACCAGCACAGTCAAGAAGAATGTGCAAAGCGGAGCAAAAAAAGTGATGTGGTCAGGATGCTTTCGCAGCAGTCTCTCAGCAATCTGTATCAACCAGTCCATTCCGCCCGAGGCTTGCATAATACCAGCACACGTCACGGCTGCAATAATAATGTAGATAACATCGGTAGGTGGTGTACCAGGTTTTAACCCAAATCCGAACACCAGGATTGCCAATCCGATTCCAGAAATAGCTCCAAGAGCCAAACTACCGTAGCGAGAGCCTACCCACAATGCACCCAGCACGATGCAGAGTTGTAGAATCATTGATAATGTAATCATAGATACTTTTTAAATGTTTTAAGTTATAATTATTGGATTTTTGTTGGCAAATATAAGCAATTATTCTGAAATATCATACTTTTTTAGCAGAAATATTAAAAATATTTATTTCCTTTGGTCAAATTGGATATTTTTAGTACCTTTGCACGCTAAATAACAGAAGATAGAAATAATAATTAAGATATGGCAAAAAAGTTCGCCGAACATAACGGCTTGAATCTAACCCAGGTAAACAATGATATCCTGGAAATGTGGCGGGAGAAGAATGTCTTCTGGCGCTCGGTAGATGAGCGCGAAGGCTGCCCGCAGTTTGTTTTCTTCGAGGGTCCTCCATCAGCTAATGGTCACCCTGGAATTCACCACGTGCTGGCACGTACCATCAAGGATACCTTTAATCGCTATAAGACGATGAAGGGCTATCAGGTTAAGCGTAAGGCAGGTTGGGATACCCACGGACTGCCTGTTGAGCTTGGCGTTGAGAAGGAACTTGGTATCACAAAGGCTGATATTGATAATAAGCAGAGTGCAAAGTATATCTCTACAGAGGATTACAACAAGAAGTGCCGCGAGAATGTGATGATGTTCACTCAGGAGTGGCGCGACCTCACTGAGAAGATGGGATATTTTGTAGATCTCGACAACCCATATATCACTTACGATAACAAATACATCGAGACTCTCTGGTGGTTGCTCAAGCAGTTCTACAACAAGGGACTGCTCTATAAGGGTTACACCATCCAGCCATATTCTCCTGGTGCAGGTACAGGTCTTAGCTCGCACGAGTTGAACCAGCCAGGTTGCTATCGTGATGTAAAGGATACTACTGTTACTGCTCTGTTCAAGGCTCTAAATCCTAAGGAAGAGTGGACCAAGTGGGGTACTCCTTACTTCGTGGCTTGGACAACAACTCCTTGGACATTGCCTTCAAACACAGCTCTCTGCGTAGGTCCTAAGATCGACTATGTAGCTGTTGAGACATATAACGCCTATAATGGCGAGAAGATTACCATTATTCTGGCAGAGAGCCGCCTTAACGCTTATCTCGCACCAGAGGGTAACATGACTGATGGCGACGAGATGCCTGAGTACAACAAGGGCGAGAAGTTCGTTCCTTATCGTATCGTAGGTCATTATACTGGTGAGGAGCTGGTTGGTATGAAGTATCAGCAGCTCATGCCTTGGGTTAAGCCATCAGCTAAGCTCGACCAGAATGCTGCCGACTATGTTAAGGAGTACGCAGCTGCTCATCCTGAGAAGGTATTCGCAGGTGAGAATGGCAAGGATCAGTTTGTTGAGATGGAGAGCGAGGCTTTCCGCGTAATCCCTGGCGATTATGTAACAACTGAGGATGGTGCTGGTATCGTGCATATCGCTCCAACCTTTGGTGCTGACGACGCCAAGGTAGCTAAGGATGCTCACATCCCAAGCTTGTTCCTTATTAATAAGAAAGGTGAAACACGTCCAATGGTCGACCTTCAGGGTAAGTACTATGTTTTGGACGAGCTCGACGATAACTTCGTAGCAAAGTGTGTTGATAAGGCTGCTTACGGCCACCATGCTGGCGATTTCGTTAAGAATGCTTATGCCCCTGAGTTCAATAAGGATGGTAAGTATGACGAGCAGGCTGCTGCAAAAGCAGAAGATCTGAACATAGTAATCTGTATGGAGATGAAGCAGGAGGGTACTGCTCTCAAGATAGAGAAGCACGTACACAACTATCCTCACTGCTGGCGTACGGATAAGCCTGTGCTCTATTATCCACTTGATTCATGGTTCATCCGTTCTACTGCTAAGAAGGATCGTATGGTTGAGTTGAACAAGACTATTAACTGGCAGCCTGAGAGCACTGGTACAGGCCGCTTCGGTAACTGGCTTGAGAACCTGAACGACTGGAACCTGTCTCGTTCACGTTTCTGGGGTACACCACTTCCTATCTGGCGCGATGAAGATGGCAAGGAAATCTGTATTGGCAGTGTTGAGGAACTCTACAACGAAATCGAGAAGTCAGTAAAGGCTGGTTTCATGAAGAGCAACCCACTTAAGGATAATGGTTTCGTTCCTTGCGACTGGAGCAAGGAGAACTACGATAAGATCGACCTCCACCGTCCTTACGTTGATAATATCGTACTTGTATCAGAGAGCGGTAAGCCAATGAAGCGCGAGACCGACCTGATTGACGTTTGGTTCGATTCTGGTTCTATGCCATACGCACAGATCCACTATCCATTTGAGAATAAGGACCTGATTGATAAGCGTATCGCATTCCCTTGCGACTTCATCAACGAGGGTGTTGACCAGACACGTGGTTGGTTCTTTACTCTGCATGCCATTGCTACTATGATCTTCGACTCTGTAGCCTTCAAGAATGTAATTTCTTCAGGACTTGTGCTCGATGCTAAGGGCAACAAGATGTCGAAGCACGTTGGTAACGTGGTTAACCCATTCGATATGATTGGCAAGTACGGTAGCGATGCTGTACGTCTGTATATGATGACCAACTCAGAGCCTTGGGACAACCTTAAGTTCGACCCAGAGGGCGTAGACGAGGTACGTCGTAAGTTCTTCGGAACACTTTATAACACATATAGCTTCTTTGCGCTGTATGCTAATGTTGATGGTTTCGACCCAACAGCTGCACAGGTTGCATTCGAGAAGCGTCCTGAGATTGACCGCTGGATTCTGTCATGCCTGAATACACTTATCAAGGGTGTTGAGGCCGAGCTCGACGGATACGATCCAACACGTGCTGGTCGACTGATCGATGCATTCGTTAACGACGACCTGAGTAACTGGTTCGTACGTCTTAACCGTAAACGTTTCTGGGGTAAGGAGATGAGCGAGGATAAGCTCTCAGCTTATCAGACACTGTACACCTGCTTGATGACAGTTGCCAAGCTGCTTGCTCCATTCGCTCCATTCTATGCTGATCAGCTGTATAAGGATCTGGGCGGTGAGCTCGATTCTGTACACCTCGATAAGTTCCCTGTAGCTGACGATGCCCAGATTGATAAGGATCTCGAGGCTCGTATGCAGATGGCACAGAAGATTACCTCTATGGTACTTGCTCTGCGCCGTAAGGTTAACATCAAGGTTCGTCAGCCACTGCAGGCCATCATGATTCCTGCTGTCGACGAGACTCAGAAGAAGCACATCGAGGCTGTTAAGGACCTGATTATGAACGAGGTTAACGTTAAGGAACTCCGTTTCGTTGAGGGTGCTGGCGTGCTGGTTAAGAAGGTGAAGTGTAACTTCCGTACTATGGGTAAGAAGTTCGGTAAGCTCATGAAGAGCGTGGCTGCTGCTATGGATGCCCTTAGTCAGGAGCAGATTGCCGAGCTCGAGAAGCAGGGCACCATCGCTATCAATGTCGAGGGTCAGGACATCACCGTCGAGGCAGTCGATGTTGAAATCATCAGCGAGGATATTCCTGGCTGGCTGGTAGCTAACGAGGGTAACCTTACTGTAGCACTCGAGGTTGAACTCACCGAGGAGTTGAAGAACGAGGGTATGGCCCGCGAGCTCATCAACCGTATTCAGAACATCCGTAAGGAGAGTGGCTTCGAGATTACTGATCGTATCAACGTTGAGATTGCTCCTAACGACGATGTACAGAAGGCAGTTAATAGCTTCGCCGACTACATCAAGACTCAGGTTCTGGCCGATAATGTTACTCTACAACCTAATGACGGTCAGGAGGTTGAGTTCGATGAGTTTAAGTTGAACATTAAAGTTACTAAGAATTAAATAATAATCAATAACTAAACATTAAAGTATTATGGCAGAGAAGACTCGCTATACTGATGAGGAGCTCGAGGAGTTCCGTCAGATCATAAACGAAAAGATGGCTTTGGCCAAGCGTGATTACGAGCAGATGATGCGCGTTCTTACCAACGAAGATAGCAACGATGTAGACGATACATCACCCACCTACAAGGCATTGGAGGAGGGTAGTGCTACTCAGTCAAAGGAGGAGCTCATCTCAATGGCTGCACGCCAGCAGAAGTTTATTCAGGGTTTGAAGGCTGCTTTGGTACGTATCGAGAACAAGACCTATGGTATCGACCGTATCACTGGCAAGCTTATTCCAAAGGAGCGCCTTCGTGCTGTTCCTCATGCAACCCTTAGTGTTGAGTCTAAGCTTAACCAGAAAAAGTGACGCGTAGTTCTCTTATCACAAAAGGCAGATTGGCGACGCTGATAGTTGTCGCCATTCTCCTTATTGACCAGGCAATAAAAATCTGGGTGAAGACCTCGATGAGTCTCCATGAGAGTATTCACATCACCGACTGGTTCTACATCACGTTTATTGAGAACATGGGCATGGCCTTTGGTATGCAGCTGGGCAGCAAGATTATCCTCTCGTTGTTCCGTGTTGCAGCCATCTGTGTGCTGGGTTATTATATCTGGCAGCAGGTAAAGAAGAATGCCCGCACAGGTTATATCGTCTGCCTGTCGATGGTTCTGGCTGGTGCAGCTGGCAACCTTATCGACTGTATGTTCTACGGACTGGTGTTCAACGAGTCGTCGCCCTATTATCTGTCTTATTTCGTTCCCTTTGGTACGGGTTATGCTCCATTCCTTATGGGTAAGGTAGTAGATATGTTCTACTTCCCTCTTATTGAGACAGAATGGCCCACGTGGATGCCTGTTGTTGGAGGCGATCATTTTGTGTTCTTCAGTCCAGTGTTTAATTTTGCTGATGCGAGCATCAGTGTCAGCGTGGTTTTGCTTCTGCTGTTTTACAGAGAGGAGATTAGTAAAATATCAATAAAGAAAGAAGAGAAGAAAGTTGAAGAATAAGGCTTTACATATTATAAATGTGGTGGCAGCAGTGCTTTTGTTGGCCAGCTGTAAACCCCAGGTTCCGTCGCAGTATATCCAGCCCGACGATATGGAAGACCTTATCTACGACTATCACATAGCTCAGGGTATTGCTGCCCAGCAGCAGGATGGCAATAGCGATTATAATCGTCGCCTTACATTCGAGTTGGTGCTCAAGGAGCATGGCATTACCCAGGCCGAATTCGACTCTTCGCTGGTTTATTACTATACTCGCGCTGACAGATTCCAGGAGATTTACAAGAATGTGCAGAGCCGCCTTAATGCGGAGGCTGAGAAATATGGTGCTGTTGTTAACGAGGTGCAGAACATGGTTTCTAATTCTACCAGTGGCGACACTGTAGATGTGTGGACAGGCAATCGTGCGCTTATGCTGCTCAACGATCGTCCTTATCATCTCTACACCTTCAGTCAGCAGGCTGACACCACATTCCACCAGGGTGATAGCTTTATGATGAGCTTCAACACCACATGGCTGATGCAGAATGGTAATCGTCAGGCTGTAGCCTATCTGGCAGTAACCTATGCCAACGATAGCACCACTAAGGCGTTTGCCACCATTTCTACTTCAGGCACAACAACCCTTCGCATACCTTATTGCAAGGAGCGTGTCAAGGAGATTAAGGGATTTGTGATGTGTGGCAATCGTCCAAGCACTGATAATACCAATAGTCTGTGCTTGATGTTTGTCGACAATATCACCCTGGCTAAGTTCCACAACAAGATTGTAGAGCAGCCAGTGATTCCTCAGCAGATAGACAGCACTCACATTATTAAGCCCGATTCTGTTCAGTACGACTCGCTGCGCCGTCCTATGCCTCATCCAGGTAATCGTCCTTTGACCGTGGGCGAGATAAATAAGATGCGCGAGATGCAGCAGAGACAGATGCACCAGCCTAAGCCTCTGCCTAATATGCATCAGATAAAGAAAAGTAATAAACCCAATAACTAAGTATAATTATGAATCTGAAATTCCGATTGTCATTGATGAACTTCCTTGAGTTCGCTGTATGGGGAGCTTATCTAACATGTATGGGAAACTACCTTGGAGTAGCCGGACTTGGCGACAAGATTTCTTGGTTCTATGCTATTCAGGGTATCGTTAGTATTTTTATGCCCACACTCATGGGTATTGTAGCCGATAAGTATATCCAACCCCAGCGATTGTTGGGCTTGTGCCATCTGGCAGCAGGAGGCTTTATGCTGGGTTGCTGGTGGCTTGGCATGCAGGCTGGTTATGGTAACGAACTGCAGGATAAGTCGCTGTTCATAGCACTCTATACCCTTAGCGTGGCATTCTTCATGCCAACTATCGCATTGGCCAATACCACAGCATTCACTATCTTGAAGAACAACGGTGGCGATACCGTTAAGGATTTTCCACCAATCCGTGTGCTTGGCACAGTGGGATTCATCGTAACCATGTGGTTTGTCAACTGCGCTGTATGGCAGGATGGAAGTTTCTCTATGACTCTGGCGGATAACGGTTATAAGTTCCAGTACACCTACATGCAGTTCTTCGTATCTGGCATTATCAGTGTAGCTTTGTGCTTGTATTGCTTCACATTGCCAGAGTGCAAGATCGACAGAACTGAGAAGAATGTTTCGCTTGTAGAGAGCTTGGGCCTCAATGCCTTCAAGCTGTTCAAGTCAAAGCAGATGGCTCTGTTCTTTATATACTCAGCCCTACTTGGCATGTGTCTGCAGGTAACCAACGGCTATGCTGGTCCTTTCATCACTAGCTTCAAGGGTAGTGCCGATGCAGCTGTAGCCACATCGTTTGCAGCTAATAATGCTACTCTGCTCACCAGTATCTCTCAGATTAGTGAGGCATTGTGCATATTGATGATTCCATTCTTCCTTAAGCGCTATGGTATTAAGGTTGTAATGCTCATGTCAATGTTCGCATGGGTGTTCCGCTTTGGATTCTTCGGAGTAGGTAATCCTGCCATGCCTGGTGTTATCATGTTCATCCTTTCGTGCATCGTTTATGGTGTCGCTTTCGACTTCTTCAATGTCTCAGGCGGTATCTTTGTCGACCAGGTTTGCGAGCCAAGTATCAAGGCCTCTGCTCAGGGGTTGTTCATGATGATGACCAATGGTGTTGGTGCCACAGTAGGCACACTTGCTGCTGGCGAGATAGTTAATCATTACTGTTACTGGGAGAATGGATTCCTTGAGGGCGACTGGACCACTTGTTGGTTCATCTTCGCAGGCTTCGCGCTTGCTGTTGGTGTAGCGTTTGCATTGGTATTCCATCCGGAAACAAAAAAATAATTTCTATAGTAGATATGAAGGAAACAAGATATTTCTTTGTGCCTGATGCTGAGAATCAGACAGAGTTGCCCACCGATGAGGCAATGCACGCCATGCGTGTGCTGCGCCTGAAGAGTGGCGACGAGCTTTTCCTGATGGATGGCGAGGGCAATTATTTCCGTGGTAAGGTAACTGTTGCTGCCACACATCACTGTTACTACGAGATTATCGAGAAACTGCCGCAGCAGCGCCAGTGGAAGGGGCATATGCACCTTGGCATAGCACCCACAAAGATGATGGATCGTATTGAGTGGATGATGGAGAAAGCTACTGAGATAGGTATCGACGAGGTATCATTCCTTAATTGCAAGTTCTCTGAGCGCCGACTGGTAAAGCTGGTGCGCCTCGATAAGATTGTTACAGCTGCTGTTAAGCAGAGCCACAAGGCCTGGAAGCCAAAGGTTAACGAGATGGTTCATTTCGATGCTTTCCTCAAGCAGCCTATCGAGGGGCGCAAGTATATAGCCCACTGCTACGAAGAAGTACCTCGTGTAAACCTGTTCGATGAGCTGCGCAAGCCATCCGATACTGACGATGTTACAGTGCTTGTTGGTCCTGAGGGCGATTTCTCTATCGACGAGGTTCGTCAGGCTGTGGCCGCTGGCTGGGTGTCAGTAAACCTTGGCGAGAGCCGCCTGCGCACAGAAACAGCAGGTCTTTCTGCAGTTATGATGATGCAGTTAGCACAACAATAACGATAAATAGATAAGATAAACCAAATAAACTATAAGATATGACTGACGAGAAGATTATGGCTACCATCAAGCCAGATGGCGAACACTGGCAGCCCGAAATCGAGACCATGCCAAGAGAGCAGCTCCAGCAGTTGCAGGTTAAAAAACTAAAGGACACCATCAATGTCTGTCTGAAATCGCCATTTTACAAGAAGCGTTTGGGCGATCTCGGCATCACTGCCGACTCAATCAACAGCCTGGATGACCTTCGCAAGATTCCTTTCACCACAAAGCAGGATCTGCGCGATAACTATCCTTTCGGACTTGTTGGCGGTAATTTGGATGATGCTGTTCGTATCCACTCTACCAGTGGTACTACAGGAAATCCATGTGTGGTTGTCTATTCAGAGCACGACATCTGTTCGTGGGCCAATATGATTGCCCGCAACCTCTATATGGTTGGTTGTCGTAAGAGCGATGTATTCCAGAACTCAAGTGGCTATGGTATGTTTACTGGCGGACTGGGATTCCAGTATGGTGCCGAGTGGCTTGGCGCTATGACTGTTCCTGCTGCAGCTGGTAACTCAAAGCGTCAGATTAAGTTTATTAAGGACTTTGGCACAACCTGTCTGCATGCCATTCCTTCTTATGCCATCCGTTTGGCTGAGGTGTTCAAGGAAGAGGGTGTCGACCCCTCTACTACCAAGCTCCGCACCCTGTGCATCGGAGCCGAGCCTCACACTGAGGAGCAGCGTCGTCGCATCGAGCGCATGCTTGGTGTAAAGGCCTACAACTCGTTTGGTATGACAGAGATGAATGGCCCTGGTGTAGCCTTCGAGTGTAAGTATCAGGACGGTATGCACCTTTGGGAGGATAACTATATCGTAGAGATTGTCGACCCAGATACTCTCGAGCCAGTGCCCGATGGTGAGATGGGCGAGATGGTGCTCACCACGCTCGATCGTGATATGATGCCTATCCTGCGCTATCGCACACGCGACCTCACCCGTATCATCGCTGAGCCATGTAAGTGTGGCCGTACCCATCGCCGTATCGACCGTATCAAGGGTCGTACCGATGATATGTTTATCATCAAGGGTGTAAACGTATTCCCAATGCAGGTAGAGAAGATTCTGGTTCAGTATCCTGGACTGGGCAGCAACTACCTCATCACCCTTGAGACCATCGACGATAATGATGTTATGACCGTAGAAGTTGAGCTTGATAGCCTGGAGACTGAAATCTATCCTGAGATGCAGAAGATGATGAAGGACATCCAGCGCGCCCTTAAGGACGAGATTCTGCTCACTCCTCAGGTCAAGCTTGTTAAGAAGGGCTCACTGCCACAGAGCGAGGGCAAGGCCGTTCGTGTAAAGGATTTAAGACCATCTCGCGGATAATGAAGAAAACTCTTATGGCCCTGTTAGTGGCCGCAACATTTAGTCAGGCATCAGCCCAGAGCGTCCAGATTCGCGACGCTTTCAGGGAGATGCCTGACTCCCTTATGCCTTATCTCTCAAAGAACAACCGTCTTGACTTTATCGATTTTCTCGACTCAGGTATGAAGGCCGAGGTTCGTAATCAGCTTGGCGGAACCAGTCAGATGCTGTCGATTGCTGACGACAGTCTGTCGATACAGATGAACCCATCGCTGCGTGTCGACATGATTGCTATGGATAGCGTAGTGGCTGTGGTAGAGACCTTCCTGGTTGATTCCATCTACGGAGAGAGTAGGGTACATTACTATTCTGCCACATGGCAACCCGTTGCTCAGCCCGTACTCACCGAGGCTCAGCAGCAGCGCATCAGGCGATTGGAAATGCAAAATATCCTGAAGCGCGACGATGATTTGTTAAACAAACGTTAAAATCCTTCGATTTCCTTCTTCTAGTTTACTGCTTTACCAAGAAAAAGTCTAACTTTGCAACGTGTTTTTCATGGTATTAGATTATTAAGGTTAATTAGAAGATCGTTTATCGTGAGGTAAGTGATATTTCGGCCTCCATAAAGTAATGTTTGAATTATTTTTTAGAACATTAGTTTATGGTTAAAAAAAGAGGAACCTGCGAAGGTTCCTCTTTTGCTTTTATAATAGTTCGCTCTTTAGTAAGAACGAGCGATGATAACGCGAGCTTTTGAAGGCTTACCAGTAACCATGTCCACACCAGGAGTCTGCTCAACTCCGAATGGCACGCATCGTATTGTGGCCTGAGTCTCCTCCTTGATTCTTGCCTCAGTCTCGGCAGTACCGTCCCAGTGGCACAGGAAGAATCCACCATCCTTAACCTTCTCCTTGAACTCCTCGTAGTTCTCGCACTCGTAGATGTGAGCATCACGATAGTCCTTAGCCTTCTTGAAGATGTTCTGCTGGATGTCCTCAAGCAGCTGCTCTACATACTGAGCTATGCCGTCGATAGAGCGTGTCTCCTTCTCCAGAGTGTCACGGCGCATCACCTCGATAGTGCCGTTCTCCAAGTCGCGAGCACCCAGAACCAGACGTACAGGAACACCCTTCAGCTCATAGTCAGCAAACTTGAATCCAGGGCGCTTGTTGTCAGCATTGTCAAACTTCACGCTGATGCCCTTGCTGCGCAGCTCGTCGATGATAGGCTGTACTGCATTGTTCACCTGGTCCATCTGCTCAGGCTTGTTGGCGATAGGAATGATAACCACCTGGATAGGAGCCAGACGTGGAGGCAATACCAGTCCGTTGTCATCACTGTGAGTCATGATCAGCGCACCAATCAGTCGTGTAGAAACACCCCATGAAGTAGCCCATACATACTCAGGCTTGTTCTCCTTATTAAGATATGTAACCTCGAAAGCCTTAGCAAAGTTCTGACCAAGGAAGTGACTTGTACCGCTCTGCAGAGCCTTACCGTCCTGCATCATAGCCTCGATGGTGTATGTGTCCAAAGCACCAGCAAAACGCTCAGTCTCACTCTTCACACCCTGTACCACAGGCACAGCCATCCACTCCTCAGCAAACTTGGCATAAACCTTCAGCATCTTCTGTGCTTCCTCCTCAGCCTCCTCGCGTGTGGCATGAGCAGTGTGACCTTCCTGCCAGAGGAACTCACTTGTGCGCAGGAATGGGCGTGTACGCATCTCCCAGCGCATAACGTTACACCACTGGTTGCACATCAATGGCAGATCGCGCCATGACTGAATCCAGTTCTTATATGTATTCCAGATAATGGTCTCTGATGTTGGGCGAACAATCAGCTCTTCCTCCAGCTTAGCAGTTGGGTCAACCTCAACGCCGCTCTTGTCCTCCTTGGCGCGCAGACGGTAGTGTGTAACCACAGCGCACTCCTTGGCGAAACCCTCAACGTGCTCAGCCTCCTTTGAGAGGAACGACTTTGGAATCAGCAAGGGGAAGTATGCGTTCTGTGCTCCAGTCTCCTTAAACATCTTGTCCAGCTGCTGCTGCATCTTCTCCCAGATGGCGTAGCCGTAGGGCTTTATCACCATACATCCGCGTACGGCGCTCTGCTCAGCCAGATCGGCCTTTACAACCAGGTCGTTAAACCACTGGCTGTAGTTATCAGCCCTTTTTGTAAGTTCTTTTAATTCTTTTGCCATTTCAATATTTTTCCTATGATTTCAATTTTGCCTGCAAAGGTACTGAAAAAATCCCATATAACAATGATTTTTGTTTATTATTGCTTAAAAAAGTTGTTTGTTTCGGATTTATATCATATCTTTGCACGCAGAAACGAATGTTTAACGATTAATTAAAGATTAGAGAATTATGAAGAATTTGAAATCAATTGCTGCAGGACTGTGTGCTGCACTGGTATTGGTAGGATGTAACGTAAGTAACACTGCTAAGGGTACTGCAATAGGTGCTGGCGGTGGTGCAGTAGTTGGCGCCATCATCGGTAAGATGGCTGGTAACACTGCTATCGGAGCTGTTATAGGTGGTACTGTGGGTGCTACAACAGGTGCCATCATCGGTAAGAAGATGGATAAGGCTAAGAAAGAGGCCGAGGCTGTTAAGAACGCTCAGGTAGAGACTATCACTGACGCTAACGGTCTGGAGGCTGTAAAGGTTACTTTCGATTCTGGTATCCTGTTTGCTACAAACAAGGCTGATCTGAATGCTACATCTAAGGCTTCACTCACTCAGTTTGCTGAGGTGCTGAAGGAGAACAGAGATATGGATATCGCCATCATTGGTCATACTGATAACACTGGTAGCGACGCTATTAACAATCCTCTGTCAAAGAACCGCGCTCAGAGCGTTTCTAAGTTCCTGAAGTCACAGGGTGTTGCTTCTGCACAGATCAAGACTATCGACGGTCAGGGTTCTACAAATCCTGTAGCTGACAACTCTACAGCTGAGGGTCGCAAGCAGAACCGTCGCGTTGAGGTTTACATGTATGCTTCTGAGAAGATGATTAACGAGGCAAACGCAGAGGCTGCTAAGTGAAAATTCTTAAGAAAACATTAAAGTGGATAGTGGTGGCATTCTTTGCTTCCACTATCCTTTCTGTTGTGGCACTTCGTTTTCTGCCTGTGTACTTTACGCCACTGATGTTTATACGCTGTTTTGAACAGGTGGGCGAGGGTAAGAGCTTGAAGATGAAGCACCACTGGGTGCCGCTGGAGAAGATATCGCCATCGTTGCCGATGGCTGTAATGGCCAGCGAGGATGCTAAGTTCATGCAACACCACGGGTTTGACTATCAGGCGATAGAACACGCAGCTAAGCGCAACAAGGAGCATCCTGAGAAACGAAAGCTTGGAGCATCAACCATTTCACAGCAAACGGCTAAGAACGTTTTCCTGTGGCCTGGCAGATCGTGGGTGCGCAAAGGCTTTGAGGTGTATTTTACTGCGCTGATAGAGGTGATGTGGAGCAAGCAGAGGATTATGGAGGTGTATCTTAACTCGATTGAGATGGGCGATGGTATTTATGGTGCTGATGCTGTGGCTGAGGAGCACTTTAATACTACAGCTGAGAACCTGTCGAAGGCGCAATGCGCGCTGATAGCGGCTACACTGCCTAACCCCAGAAAGTTCTCGAGCAAGAATCCATCGGGGTATATGCTTAAGCGTCAGGCTCGCATCATGCGCGAGATGAGGTATGTAGACAGACTGCCTCGCGAGGGCGAAGACGCCAAGAAAAAGAAGAAGTAATCTATTGCTTGCGTAATTCCCAGAAGGCGACGGCTGCTGCTGCAGCAACATTAAGTGAGTCGACCTGATGCGACATAGGGATGCGGACTGTATAGTCCGCATTTTCTATTGTATCTTGCGGAAGTCCATCGCCCTCAGTACCCATGATAAACGCTAACTTGGGCTGCTGCTTAAGTATAGGGTCGTCGAGCGATATCGACTTGTCGGTAAGTGCCATAGCTGCTGTGCGGAATCCAAGAGCCTGCAGATCGGTATAGGAGTCGAGCCAAGTCCAGGGAACAAGGAACACTGTGCCCATCGACACGCGGATGGCGCGACGATTAAGTGGGTCGCAGCTGCTGCGAGTTAGTAGTACGGCATCGATGCCAAGGGCTGCTGCACTGCGAAAGATGGCTCCGATGTTGGTGGTATCGCATACTGCATCGATGACACACACTCTGCTGGCATCTTTCAGCACATCAGCAAGGGCTGGCTCTGGCTTGCGACGCATGGCGCAAAGCACACCGCGGGTTAGGGTATAGCCAGTGAGCTGGGCAAGCAACTCGCGTTCGCCAGTATAAATAGGAATATCGCCACAGGCAGCAATGATGTCAGCTGCATCGCCTGTGATATGGCGACGCTCACACAGCAGTGCTGTGGGCTCGTAGCCTGCCTGCATGGCCACACGTATCACCTTGGGGCTCTCTGCGATGAAAAGGCCTTTTTCTGCATTCAGCTTATTACGCAGCTGGGCTTCGGTGAGTGTGCCAAATATCTCAATACCAGGCTGTTGGAGTGATGTTATTTCAGTAATTCTTGAATCCATTATCATTTTGTGTAGAAATCTATTAAACGTTCCAGCCACTGCTGGCATACCATACAGAACTCTGGCTCCTCGTTGGTGCGCATACGGCAGTTCTCGTAACCACGCCAAACGCCCTTTGAGAGGTATCCGCCTCCCTCGATTAAACCGGCTTTTCCTTCGCGCACAAGGTTCTCCCATTTACCGTTGAAATCGTGCTTTGTTGTAATATTGGGCTCCCATGGCTCTGTGTCTGCAAAATACATGGGGTCGTCGTCGCCATAAGGATACTCGTCGGCCAAGCCTCCGAAGGAATGGCCGAATTCGTGGACCACCACAGGGCGGAAGCTGGGACCGTTGACGTAGGTAAGGTTGTATGAGTTGTAAATGCCTCCACCTCCGTAACGATCGGTATTTACCAGCACTATGATATGCTCGTAAGGGGTGCCTGCCAGCACGTTGTGCAGGCGCTTGAGATGCAGGGTGGTGAGATAGCGGTTGCTGTAGAAGGTATCGAAGTGTGAGCCAAGAACGGTGTTCTTCCAGATACCCTTGTTGGGCTCGCTGGTACCTGTGTCTACTGATGGCGACTGCACTGCAACTATGTTGAAGCGGTCTTTCAGATGCTTAAATGGCTCGTGCTTGAACAGCGATTCCATCGCAACCTTACAATCCTCGATAAAACGAGGCATTTCGTCGGCTTGGTATCCCTCTGCCACATAGGCCACATGAATGCAATGACTGGTATCAGCAGCCTGCTGCAGCGTGATATATGGCATTGTGGCGATGGAATCGGTCTTTCGGATAAGTATATCCTTTGGGTCAACGCGATGCGATGTTGTGGCGCTCACGCGGTCGTGATAGTCGTAAAGCTCTACTGTTACATCTACTGGCTGCTTGGGAAAAGGCACCAGAAACACATTCTCGAACGATTTCTGTGTGTGCTTTGCCTCGTCAGTGGCCAGCCACTCCTGGAACAGCGTTGAAAACGAGTTGCGGTAGATAACCTCTTTGGTATCTGTGGTGCGAACTATTATCTGTCCGTTGCCTTTAAGCGGAACCTCAGCCAGATGCTGGCGCTTGCCATACCAGCGTGGCATGGATACAAGCTCGTCAACATATATGTTCTGAGTGAGATTATTGCCAGCAAAGATATAGTCGAGGCGCAGGGTGCGATCGCAGAAATAATCGCTGAATCGCTGCGCGAATGCTGCTGAAAATGAAAATGATAAAACGCTGATTATTAATAACTTCTTCATAATTCGTTAATTAAATCCTTTACATAGCTGCGCTCCCAGTCGCGATGATGAAATCGCTGGTCGTCGTACTGCAGCAGGTCGAGGTCGAGAGTTACTATTCCATCCTCATTATGTGTTCGCCCTTGGCGCTTCTCTGTTTCCTTTAGCACCTCGCTAAGCAACTCTGGTCCAAAGGCCGTGGTGCCCTCGCAAAGCTGGTTGAGATAGGGCTCGCTGCGCAGAGAGTTTATTGGTTCGGTATAGATGGCCGATGTGAAATGCACCTCGGTGAGCAACTGCGTGAGCTGAGTGCGTGCAGCCTCGAGATTGGCCTCCTGATTATAGTTTGAAGCCAGACTGATGATGATGTGATGTAACTTTTGTGCCATATTGCTTGCAAAGATAATAAAAAATTAGATTTAAGAATTAAGAATTTAGAAAAAAAGTAGTATCTTTGCAACGTCATTATATATAATAAGGTATAAGAAACTATCAAAAGATAAAGAAAACTGATATATTGAGTTGACAAAATGAAAGAAAAACGGTAAAATCTGTGAATTTCTGCTTAAATATTTGGTGGATTAAAATAAAAAGTGTAATTTCGCAGCGTTTTTACGAAACATAGAATACAAACCATTTAAAAAATAAACAATCAAATGAAGAAGTACAACTTTAACGCAGGTCCATCGATGCTTCCACGCGAGGTGATCGAAAAGACCGCTCAGCAGTGTCTTGATTTCAACGGCTCAGGTCTCTCTCTGATGGAGATCAGCCATCGTGCAAAGGATTTCCAGCCTGTAGTAGACGAGGCTGTGGCTCTTGTAAAAGAGCTTCTTGAGGTGCCCGAGGGCTACTCAGTAATCTTCCTTGGTGGTGGTGCCAGTCTGGAGTTCTGTATGATTCCTTATAACTTCCTGATTAAGAAGGCTGCTTACCTGAACACTGGTGTTTGGGCTAAGAAGGCTATGAAGGAAGCTAAGCTTTTCGGTGAGGTAGTAGAGGTGGCTTCTTCGGCCGACGCCAACTATACCTTCATCCCTAAGGATTGGACAGTTCCCGCTGATGCTGACTATCTGCACATCACAACTAACAATACTATCTATGGTACAGAGATCCGTAAGGACCTCGACGTTCCTGTACGTCTGATTGCTGATATGTCGTCTGATATCTTCAGCCGTCCTGTTGACGTTGCTAAGTACGATGCTATCTACGCTGGTGCTCAGAAGAACCTGGCTATGGCTGGTGTTACTATCGTTATCGTTAAGGACGACGCTCTGGGTAAGGCTCCACGTGAGATCCCTACAATGCTCGACTATCGTACACACGTAGATAAGGGCTCTATGTTCAATACTCCTCCTGTAGTGCCCATCTATAGCGCTCTGGAGAACCTGCGCTGGATTAAGGCTCAGGGTGGTGTTGCTGCAATGGACAAGCTGGCACAGCAGCGTGCTGAGATTGTTTACGGCGAGATCGACCGCAACAAGATGTTCAAGGGCACAGCTAAGGCTGAGGACCGCTCACTGATGAACCTCTGCTTCGTTATGGCTGATGAGTATAAGGAGCTTGAGAAGGACTTCCTCGACTTCGCTACTTCAAAGGGTATGGTTGGTGTTAAGGGTCACCGTTCTGTTGGTGGTTTCCGCGCATCTTGCTACAACGCCCAGACCATCGAGGGCTGCAACGCTCTGGTTGCTTGTATGAAGGAATTCGAAGCTAATCATTAATTAAAATAACTATGAAAGTATTAGTTGCAACAGAGAAGCCATTTGCAGCAGCTGCTGTTAATGGTATCAAGGCAGAGATTGAGGCAGCAGGCAATGAGCTGGTGCTGCTCGAGAAATATACAGAGAAGGCTCAGTTCCTGGCAGCAGTTGCTGACGCTGACGCTCTCATTATCCGTAGTGATAAAGTTGACGCAGAGGTTCTGGATGCTGCTAAGCAGTTGAAGATTGTGGTTCGCGCTGGTGCTGGTTACGATAACATAGACCTCGCAGCCGCCACAGCTCACAACGTAGTAGCTGAGAACACTCCTGGTCAGAACTCAAACGCTGTAGCCGAGTTGGTATTCGGTCTGCTCGTTATGGCCGTTCGTGGTTTCTACAACGGTAAGAGCGGCAGTGAGCTGCTTGGTAAGAAGCTGGGTATTCTGGCTTTCGGTAATGTAGGTCGCAATGTGGCCCGTATCGCTAAGGGCTTTGGTATGGACGTATATGCTTACGATGCTTACTGCCCTGCAGAGGTTATTGAGAAGGCTGGTGTACATGCTGTTTGCTGTCAGGAGAAGTTGTTCGAGACCTGCGATGTAGTATCGCTGCACATCCCTGCAACACCTGAGACCAAGCAGAGCATCAACGCTGCACTGGTTGGCAAGATGAAGAAGGGTGGTGTGCTGGTTAACACAGCCCGTAAGGAGGTTATCAACGAGCCTGAGCTGATTAAGCTGATGGCTGAGCGTGAGGACCTGAAGTTTGTTACCGACATCATGCCAGATGCTAACGACGAGTTTGCTAAGTTCGAGGGTCGTTACTTCTCAACTCCTAAGAAGATGGGTGCTCAGACAGCCGAGGCCAACATCAACGCTGGTATCGCTGCTGCTAAGCAGATTAACGCTTTCTTCAAGGATGGCGACACTAAGTTCCAGGTAAACAAGTAATAATCGGGAAACTTATATAATAAAAAGAATCCCCCTCCAAATTGGAGAGGGATTTCTTTTTGGTTTTATCTGAAATCTTCTATTAGAAAACTACCTTCTTGCCAGCCTTGATAAAGATACCTTTCTTAGGATTGTCAACGCGCTGGCCCTGCAGGTTGTAGATAGCACCATCATCCTCGCTCTTTACATACTTAATGGCATGAATGCCAGTTGGCTTTGGAGTTGACTCAGGTGTTACTGTGCAGCCCCAACCCACTTTTATAGAACCCGCAACCTCAGTATCGTCGGTTTTAATCAGCATAGCCTTAATAACTTTTGCTGTAAGTGCTGTTGACTCAAGTGCCTGCAGCGTGATGCGATATATATTTGAGCCCAGCTTCGAGGCATCAAAGTCGAGTGTCGAAGTTTTTGCACCAGCTGTCAGTGGTATGTATTGCTCTTTGTATTTATCGCTGCCATCAGTATTTTTTCCGTTTTTGTCGCCATACACCTTAACCTGCAGTTTCTCAGAATAATCATCATCCATCTCTACGCGAATGCCTTTATACTCAGTTAATTTGAGCGCTGCCGAACTATCCCAGTCGCCATATAGAAACAACTCTCCCCACTGACTATTGTAGTCAACCTTGTAAATGGTTTCAAAGTCATCCTCAGTGGGATATTTGTATCCGTCGATGCTTCCGTAGTATGCCTTGATAAGAGTCTGAGCAAGGTCTGCCTGATGGAATGCGGGCATGTCGCGATAAGAACCATCCGACATTCCCATCCAATAGCATGTTCCGATACCATTCTCTTTTGTCTTCTTGATAAGATAGTCCATAGCATAGAGGGCTACTTCCTTATCCTTAGCGTAATAGTCGATTTTCGAAGGCCATGTGGTGAATGTAGCATATTCGCCAATGATAACAGGAGCTCTGTCAATAAGCTTCGACTTGATGTTGCTAATCAGGTTGTCAATCTCAGTCTTGGCATTGCTCTTGCTCTTCCAGTTTGGATAGCTGTGAATCTGGAAGATGATGTGATTGCTATTCTCGGGTTTATCCAGATTCTGCATGGCGTTAGGGGTGCTGCTGGCAGAGTAGGTGTTTACTATCAGGTTGCGACTTGCATTGTTACCGCCTGAGTTACGAACTGTTGTAACAAAGCTCTTGGCATAGTCGTTTATAGCCTTGTAGCCATCAGTCTTGTTCTTTGGCTCGTTCCAGGTGTTGTTGTCGTCGAGCATCTCGTTGTAACCCTCAAACAGCAGGTGCTGGTCGTAGTCCTTGAATGTCTCAGCAATCTGCTTCCACAACTTCTCGAACTTTGCCTTGTTCTTGTTATAGTTGGTGCTGCTGGCATGAATCCAGTGTGTGTTGCCATCGCCAGTGTCGTGGTGTACGTTAAGTATACAGTACATACCGTTGTCGATAACGTAGTCAACCACCTCTTTTACGCGATTCATCCACGCCTCGTTAACATTGCCATCGCTGTCCATCTCCTGATACCATGTCACTGGTACGCGGATAGAGTTGAAACCAGCCTCTTTCATCATCTTCATCAGTTCAGGTTTGGTTACAGGCTGTCCCCAGCAAGTCTCGTGCTGCTCTGTAGTGGTCCAAGTCTTGCTTGCATCGTTAGCATCGAGCGTGTTACCCAGATTCCAACCTACGCCCATGTTCTTTACAGCGTCTTTTGCGTTTTCAAAGCTCTGTGCTTGTGCTGAATAGCTCATCAGCAAACCGCATGCTAAAAGTAGAATTTTTTTCATTTTAAAGATATTAATTAGTTGTTTTATAGTTCAAAATTTGCGCAAATATACGAATTATTTGCGATGCCACCAAATAATATCATAAAGATTTTGCAATTTCAGAACTTTTGAGTAATTTTGCACCACTAAAGAGCGATAAACAATTAGTATATAATCATTTAACAATCAAAATAGTATGGCAATAGTAAAACCTTTTAAGGGAATCCGCCCACCAAAAGAGCTGGTGGAGAAAGTAGAATCACGTCCATACGACGTGCTCGATTCTGAAGAAGCTCGCGCCGAGGCTGGCGATAACGAGATGAGTCTGTATCACATCATCAAGCCTGAGATCGACTTCCCCGTAGGCACATCCGAGTACGATCCACGTGTGTACGAGAAGGCTGCTGAGAACTTCCAGAAGTTCCAGGACAAGGGATGGCTGGTTCAGGATTCGCGCGAACATTATTATATTTATGCGCAGACGATGAACGGAAAGACTCAGTACGGACTGGTGGTTGGCGCTTATGTTGACGACTACATGAAGGGCAACATCAAGAAGCATGAGCTCACACGTCGCGACAAGGAGGAAGACCGCATGAAGCATGTTCGTGTAAACAATGCCAACATCGAGCCTGTATTCTTTGCATATCCTGACAACGCTGTGCTCAACGAACTCATCATGCGCTATGCTGCTACCGAGCCTGAGTACGATTTCGTTGCGCCTATTGATGGTTTCCGCCATCAGTTCTGGGTAATCAACGACGATAAGGATACCCAGGTTATTACTGATGAGTTTGCCAAGATGCCAAGTCTGTATATCGCTGATGGTCACCACCGTTCAGCAGCAGCTGCACTTGTTGGCGCTGAGAAGCAGAAGCAGAATCCTAACCACAACGGCACTGAGGAGTACAACTACTTCATGGCAGTTTGCTTCCAGGCATCACAGCTCACCATTCTCGACTACAACCGCGTGGTTAAGGACCTCAACGGTCTGTCGTCAGAAGAGTTCCTTGCATCGCTGCAGGTAAACTTCGAGGTTGAGGATAAGGGCACTGAGATCTACAAGCCCCAGCAGCTGCACGAGTTCTCACTCTATCTCGATGAGCACTGGTACAGCCTAAAGGCAAAGGAGGGTACATACGATAATACCGACCCAATCGGAGTGCTTGATGTCGACATCTCAAGCCGTCTGATTCTTGATGAGATTCTGAACATTGGCGACCTGCGTTCATCACAGCGCATCGACTTCGTTGGAGGTCTGCGTGGCTTGAAGGAGCTCAAGCGTCGTGTTGATTCTGGCGAGATGCGTGCTGCTCTGGCTCTGTATCCTGTATCAATGCAGCAGATTATGGACATAGCTGATAGTGGTAAGATTATGCCACCAAAGGCCACATGGTTCGAGCCAAAGCTGCGCTCTGGTCTGGTAATCCACAAACTGAGCTAAGCCCATGAAGACCAAGCACATACAGTATCAGACTCAAGGCACCTGTTCGCAGCTCATCGACGTTACTGCTGATGAGAACGATGTAATCCAGCAGGTGTTCTTCCTTGGCGGCTGCAATGGCAACCTGCAGGGAATAAGCAAGCTGGTTTGCGGACAGAAGATCGACGATGTCATCTCGCGTGTCAGCGGAATCCGTTGCGGTTCCAAGCTCACCTCATGCCCTGATCAGTTGAGTAAGGCACTCGAGCAACTAAAGAACGCTCCGCTAGAGGATAAATAAAAAGAAGAAAGGCTCATCGAAATGATGAGCCTTTTCCTTTTGCTTTAGCGGAAGGTGAGGGATTCAAACCCCCGATACCCGAAAGGGGTATACCGGATTTCGAGTCCAGCGCGATCGATCACTCTGCCAACCTTCCGAGTAAGCGAACGCCAAGCAAGTTTACTTGCAATTGGCTGAGCGCGAGGAAGGTCAATACGAAGTATTAACTTTCCGAAACCGGATGCAAAGGTAATGCATTTTTATGAAACCACCAAAATTATTTTGGTAAAAGTTATCCAGCCAGTCACATTTTTATTCGAACGAAAGCTTCTCCAGTCGGCTTTTCAGCTGCTCGGCCTCGCTCTTGCGTATGCTCAGCTTTATCTCGCAAGTGTTGTCGTATGTCTGCTCCACAATGCGTGGCTGCATATCCTTCACAATGCGCATCACATCGTTCATCAGCGGATAGGCGAAAGAGTAGGTGATGATTTCCTCAACCTGTCGCGTCTCAATCTCTGAGTGGGCTAGGGCATCAGCAGCAGCTTCGCGATAGGCCACTATCAGTCCGCTTGTGCCAAGGTTCACTCCGCCATAGTAGCGCACCACCACAATGAGAATGTCAGTCAGCTCGTTTGAGTTTATCTGTCCCAATATTGGTTTGCCAGCAGTGCTCGATGGCTCGCCATCGTCGTTGGCGCGGAACTCCAGTCGTTCAGGACCCAGCATATATGCGTAGCAAACGTGGCGGGCGTCGTAGTATTTCTTACGATAGCCAGCTATCAGGTCTTTTATTTCATCAACCGTCTGTACATGATGAGCGAAGGCAAGGAATTTGCTACGCTTCTCGGTGTAGTACCCCTCGCCTCCGCTTTTTATTGTTTTGAATTCGTCAATCATTTATCATTGAACATTGACCATTGAACATTGACCATTTTTCCATTGACTATTGACCATTGTACTGTCTCTGAAAGCGCAGCCAATAATGGTCAATCGTCAATGTTCAATGTTCAATTGTTATACTCCTGCCATGACTTAATCTTCACGTCATCCAGGCTCATAGCTGTAAATGCCTCGATGAAAGCCTTAGCCAGACGCACGTTAGTCATCAATGGGATATTGTGGTCGATGGCACCACGACGGATCTTATATCCGTTTGTCAGCTCACGACTGGTGTGGTTCTTAGGCACGTTGATTACCAGTCCCACCTTGTGCTGACTTATCAGATCCATCACGTTAATCATTGAACATTGACCATTGACCATTGAACATTCTTCATCAGGCCAAGCTACAGCGATAGCCTTAACGCCGTTGTCGTTAAAGAACTTGGCTGTACCAGCTGTAGCGTAGATGGTGTAACCCTTCTTAGCCAGCTGCTGTGCAGGCTCCAGCAGGCTCACCTTACCCTTGGCGCCACCTGATGAAATCAGTACGGCATCCTTAGGAATAGAGTAGCCAGTAGCAATCAGCGAGTTGAGCAGAGCCTCGTTCAGATCGTCGCCCAGGCAGCCCACCTCACCAGTAGAGCTCATGTCAACACCTAGTACTGGGTCGGCATTCTGCAAGCGAGCGAATGAGAACTGACTGGCTTTTACACCAATGCGATCGATGTCGAACTCGCTCTTGTCAGGCTTCTGATAAGGAGCGTCGAGCATAATCTTTGTAGCAGTCTCGATGAAGTTACGCTTCAGAATCTTCGAAACGAATGGGAACGAACGGCTTGCGCGCAGGTTACACTCGATAACCTTCACCTCGCGGTTCTTAGCCAGGAACTGGATGTTGAATGGTCCGCTGATGTTCAGCTCGGAAGCAATCTTGCGGGCTATCTTCTTAATCTGTCGGATGGTAGAGAAGTAGATGTTCTGAGCAGGGAATACCATTGTGGCATCGCCTGAGTGAACACCTGCATACTCAACGTGCTCAGAGATGGCATATTCAATCACCTCGCCCTTGTCGGCCACAGCGTCGAACTCAATCTCCTTAGTCTCAGTCATAAACTTAGATACCACAACGGGGAACTCCTTCGACACCTCTGTAGCCATGTTGAGGAAACGATGCAGCTCCTCCTCGTCGTAGCAAACGTTCATTGCAGCACCCGAGAGCACGTACGATGGGCGCACCAGAACAGGATATCCCACTTTAGCCACAAAGTCCTTCACATCGTCGAACGATGTAAGAGCCTGCCATGCTGGCTGGTCGATGCCCAGCTTGTCGAGCATAGCCGAGAACTTATCGCGGTTCTCAGCGCGGTCGATGTCAACAGGCGATGTTCCCAGTACGGGCACACCCTGACGATGCAGCTTCATAGCCAGGTTGTTAGGAATCTGTCCGCCCACTGATACTATCACACCGCGAGGCGACTCCAGGTCGATCACGTCCAGCACGCGCTCCAGCGAGAGCTCGTCGAAGTACAGACGGTCGCACATGTCGTAGTCTGTAGATACAGTCTCAGGGTTGTAGTTAATCATTATACTCTTGTAACCCAGCTTGCGTGCAGTGTTGATGGCGTTAACCGAGCACCAGTCGAACTCTACCGATGATCCGATGCGGTAAGCACCCGAACCCAGCACAACCACCGACTTCTCATTATTATAATAATTAATATCGTGAGCAGCTACATATTTCTCACCCTCAGTATTTCCGAATGCAGGCACGTGGGTGTAGGTAAAATACAGATAGTTTGTAAGCTCAGGATGCTCTGAAGCCACAGTAGGAATGCGTTTTACCGATGGCACGATGCCCTTCTGCTGGCGATACTTACGTACTATCAGGTTCTCCTTCTCCATGTTTCCGCCCTGAGGCTTCAGCACAAAGCGTGCTATCTGGAAGTCGCTGAATCCGCAGCGCTTCACCTCAAGCAGCAACTCATCAGGCAGCTCCTCCAGCTTGTTGTACTTCAGCAGCTCGTGCTTCAGGTCAACAATGTGCTTCAGGCGCTCCAGGAACCACACGTCAATCTTTGTCAGCTCCTCAATACGCTCTATGGTGTAGCCCTCCTCCAAGGCCTGAGCAATAGCGAATATACGCAGGTCGGTAGGGTTAGCCAGTTCCTCGTCCAGGTTGTCGAACTTAGTGTGGTCGTTGCCCACAAATCCGTGCATGCCCTGTCCGATCATACGCAGTCCCTTCTGAATCATCTCCTCGAAGCTGCGGCCGATGCTCATAATCTCACCAACCGACTTCATCGACGAGCCAATCTGACGGCTCACGCCAGCAAACTTCGTCAGGTCCCAACGTGGAATCTTACATATCATATAATCCAGCTGTGGAGCCACGTATGCGCTCGATGTTGTGCCCATCTCGCCAATCTGGTCGAGAGTGTAGCCCAGTGCTATCTTAGCAGCCACGAAGGCGAGGGGATAGCCTGTAGCCTTTGAAGCTAAGGCCGATGAACGACTCAGGCGTGCGTTTATCTCGATGATACGATAGTCGTTAGTCTCAGCGTTGAATGCGAACTGGATGTTACATTCACCCACGATACCCAGGTGCTTCACACACTTAATCGTGATCTCCTGCAGCATCTTCACCTGCTCCTCACGCAGCGAGCAGGTAGGAGCCACTACTATTGATTCACCAGTGTGGATGCCCAGAGGGTCGAAGTTCTCCATCGATGCCACTGTAAAGCAGCGGTCGTTAGCATCGCGAATGCACTCAAACTCTATCTCCTTCCATCCCTTCAGGCTCTCCTCCACAAGAATCTGTGGAGCAAAGGTGAAGGCCGATTCAGCCAGCTCAATAAATTTCTTCTCGTCAGGACAGATACCCGAGCCCAGACCGCCCAGAGCGTAAGCCGAGCGAATCATTATTGGGAAACCTATCTCGTGCGCAGCCTTCAGCGCATCCTCCATCGACTCTACAGCGTGGCTCACTGGCACCTTCAGGTCAATCTCGCCCAGTTTCTTCACAAACAGGTCGCGGTCTTCAGTGTTCATGATAGCCTCTACGCTTGTACCAAGCACCTCAACGCCATACTCCTTCAGTGTTCCGTTCAGGTAGAGTTCAGTACCGCAGTTCAGCGCAGTCTGTCCACCAAACGCCAGCAGAATTCCGTCTGGGCGCTCCTTCTTTATGATCTCAGTCACAAAGTGAGTGTTCACAGGCTGGAAGTAAACCTTGTCTGCGATACCCTCGCTAGTCTGGATGGTAGCGATGTTAGGGTTTACGAGTACACTTTTGATACCCTCCTCACGCAGTGCCTTCAGCGCCTGTGAGCCAGAATAGTCAAACTCACCAGCTTGTCCGATTTTCAAGGCACCCGATCCGAGTACCAACACTTTTTTCAGTTCTTTTTTCATATCTGTATTGGGTTTATTTTGAGTTACTGTTAATCGGCTGCAAAGTTACGAATAATAATTCAATCCTCCAAATTCTGCCCCGCCGTAAAGTGTTAAAAAAAGGGCTCACTTTCTTAAAAAAATGAGCCCACTTGATATAAAAGTAATTTTTATGCGATTACTCGTAGTAAGTTATAGTGCGAGTCATCTCCA
>Ga0256405_10002533_pt1 | contig 41551 bp, 32 predicted proteins | sample RumenRJG_02DNA_FD_189096 | JGI IMG/M metagenome (GOLD analysis project Ga0256405, IMG submission 189096) | Bovine rumen microbial communities from Lethbridge, Alberta, Canada - RJG_02 | ecosystem: Host-associated > Mammals > Digestive system > Stomach > Rumen | place: Canada: Alberta... | reverse complement strand
AGGGCGGCCGCCGGCCTTGCGCGCGCATTTTTTATAAGGTTTTTACCGTTTTTGGGTGGTTATAGTCCGAAAAAATCACTGGATTTTAGGCCGTGAGACTGGGTGGTGATGCTCCGAATTTTGTAGTCTACGAAACGACCAGCAATGAGTATGAAATTGGAGATGGTTTCCCCATCCCCACGTGACTCAGAGACTGTAGAGACCTTTGCTACAATCTACAAGTCAGAGGTAAGCACTGCATTTGCCATTCCACGGGCACTTGATTATTACATCAGCAAATTAGGGAAAGATAAGCTGGATATAGCCCTATATGACTTGAGAGACTCTTCCTTCGTGACGTCCATTGTGGAGATAAGCGGCGGTGCTATCACGACTAAATCCACATCATCTGATTCTCACCTTGGAGAAGATGACTTTGACAAAGTGATTGTAGATTGGCTGATACGAGACTTCTCCAGTGATAATAGCGCAATAGATCTGAGAAAGGACTTCTCGGCGCTCCACCGTTTATATGAGGCGGCAGAAAACGCAAAGACCGAGTTATATAGCTTTGAAAGCACTGTGGTCAACCTTCCGTATATAACGTCTTATAATGGTAATCCAAAGCATTTGGTGAAAGCCCTATCCCGAAAGACTTATGAGGAATTGTGTAAGCCTATGATTGGTCGCTCTATTGCACTCTGCAAAAAAGCTCTCGATGACGCAAAAATGACAACTGACGAGATTGATATGGTTCTTGTCGCCGGGAATTCTACCCGTATGCTAGTAGTTGCGGAATACATCAAAGCTTTTTTCGGAAAGGAGCCAAGCCTGTCTATTGGTCCTTATGATGCGGATGCCTTTTGCGCAGCAATCCACGGGAGAACTGGCGACGTCCATCATCATACTCGTGATTTGTCGGATCTTAGTAAGACTTTTGGTTTTCAGAAGCATTCGGGACCCCAAAGACCGGAAACAAATACAAAACCGCGTAAAGCGAGAAGTTATAAGTGCCCGTTTTCCCAAGAGCAACTGGATGCTTTAAAAAAGAAGGTTGATGATGCTTTAGCTAAATGGGTTCGGTACAAAAGATATCATCGTAACGATTGGACCTACGACTTGCTTGCTCAAGATACCGGAGCAAAGAAGAATGACTTGATTGATTATTTCAAGTATGTGGAGCCCCTCGGTTTTCATGCTTGGGCTGACAGGTTGAGAGTTGAAGAAGCTAAGGAGTCCATGGCGTTTTATACCGATGAGTTCTTTACATATATTCCGTATGTGGTGGGATTTGCAGGAAGAGACGAGTTCAATACAGCGTTTCTGCGCTTCGTTGGCCAAGAGCCAAAGGACTGGAGAGTCGACAAGGCTAAAAAAATACAATCCGGGGATGACCCGCTCTCTCCTAAGTTCAATAAGGCGTTGGATAAAGTTGCTTCTTCCTTCAATGAGTGGGTGGCTGAAAAGAATTATCATAGGGCGGAGTTGACCCATAGAAAGATTGCAAAAGCGCTGCATGTGTCGGATACGGAGTTATATCTATACTGCGCATGGGTCTTGAAGAAGACAATAACTGAAAAAGTTATAGATCTTCGTATCGAGGAGGCCAAAAAAATCATTCTGACGAATCCTGCGCTGGACATCATTGCCATTGCCAATCAGGTCGGTTATTCTACTACTGGAGCCTTTACCCGGCAATTCGAGAAAAGGACCGGATACACGCCTGGTAATTGGAGGAGAAAAGAGTGCCCGGATTATGTAAGCGTCATTCAACGCACAAGCTCCGGACCGTCCACTTTCATTTCCTATTCTAAACCTGATAAACACATGCCGATTCAGTTTGATGATGAAGACGTTAAAAAATGGATTCGCAAAAAAGGCTACTGCCAATCCAATTTGTCAATAAAGAGCGTTGCTAGGGAGTGCGGCTTTTCGGACGCCAGGTTTGCCCAGTACTTGCGTCAGGAAGAAGATGCAACGTTCAATGAATGGATTTCCAAGTTAAGATTAGATGAAGCAAAGCGTATCCTTCTTAATCAGTCATCGCTCCCGACTGAGCAGGTTGGCAAACGACTCGGTTTCTCAACCAAATCTGGTTTTATTACATGGTTTAAGCAGCAGACTGGCGTTACACCGGAATCCTGGCGAACTGGCGTCTTGACCAAGAAGGTTTCTAAAGCGGAGGCTGATATTCGTACAAACGTATATGTCCCTCTAGAGGCAAGAAGAAAAATTGACGAGTGGATTGAAGATAAGGGTTATTGCAAATCGAGATTATCTTTGGCGTCAGTTGCTGAGGTAATAGGCGTTACAATAGATCAGCTTTCCATTTTCTTTTACAACGAGGGTTTCAATCAATTCCCCGTGTGGATCTCAAATCTGCGCATTCGGGAGGCTCAGCGTCTTCTGATTACTTATCCTTCCATGCAGATTATCAGTGTTGCCGCCAAAATTGGGATGACCGACGTAAAAATCTTCAGGGGGATATTCAAAAGACTTGTTGGAGAATTACCTACCGACTGGCGAAAAAACAATAACAAACGCCCTGTGGCTGAAGTAATGACGAGCATAGAGAGACGTCCGGCAAAGCCATTCTCTCTCGATGCTGAAAAGCTTAAAGATATTGAGAGTACAACCACCCAAGCCCAGAGTATTCTTTCCGATATTTTCAGAGAAGAAGAGTCAAAGGGGCAAATGGAAGTTAACCAGAAAGCCGAGAATACGGTAATGGTATTAATCGGGCTTGTTCTTAACAAAGAACAGTGGTCAAGGCCTGAGTTTGACAAACTATGCGCAGAACATTCCATCCTTCCAGGATATGCAATCGAACGAATCAATGATATAGCATTTGAAAAAATTGACGACATTCTTATTGACGATGCCGGCGACGTGCTATATGTGAATATAGAATATAAAGATAAACTTGTATGAATAGACCTATAAAGCCCAAAGAAAGGGAAACAATTATCCAGTCTCTGCGTAGTGGTGTGGTTCCACGGTTAGGACTTCATCATATCCAGGTTGGTAGAAGTGAAGAGTTGAAATCCTTCGTAAAAGACGTGGACACGATTGCAGACGGCGGAACTTCTTTTCGCTTTGTCATTGGAGAGTATGGCTCCGGAAAGACGTTCTTTCTTTCAATGGTCCGCAGTATTGCCTTGGAGAAAGGTTTGGTAACCATACATGCCGATTTATCTCCGAGTAAGCGTTTATACGGCGCCGGAGGGAAAGCCCGTCTTCTTATTTCAGAGCTTATTTCCAATATGTCCACCCGCTCAAAACAAGACGGGAATGCACTGCCAAACATTCTCGAGAAGTTCATTATGACGGTTCAGGGAAATGGTGAGACTCAAAATGTAGGAAGCATTATCACTACAGAACTGCAGGAAATAAACAATTATACCTGCGGGTATAGTTTTTCCACCGTCATCCGCCGGTATTGGGAAGGATTTAACAATGGCGATGATCTTCTGAAAACCAATGCTTTGCGTTGGTTGAGGGCGGAGTATAACTCAAAGAGCGATGCCTATAGAGATTTGGGAGTGAGAGATATTATCTCGGACGCGTCCTTTTATGACACATTGAAACTCTTCTCCGTTCTTGTTCGCAAGGCTGGATATAAGGGACTTTTGGTTTGTCTCGACGAACTGGTCAATCTATATAAGATTACCAGTGCCGTAGCACGAAGAGCTAATTATGAAGAGATTTTGTATATGCTGAACAATACTCTTCAAGGGACATTCCCTGGAATAGGCTTTATTCTTTGTGGTACGCCAGAATTCATCTACGATGAGCGGAGAGGCCTCTATAGTTATGATGCGTTAAAATCGCGTCTTGCTCACAATAGTTTTGCTGACAGACTTGGATTAACCGACTATTCCGCAACAGTCCTCACCTTGTCAAGTCTCTCAAGAGAGGAATTATTTATTCTGTTAAAGAACCTTAGGCATGTATATGCCACCGGAGACGAGAGTAAGTACGCCGTTCCCGATGAGGCTCTTATTGCATTTATGAAGCATTGCGAAGACAAGATTGGAGAGAGTTATTTCAGGACACCAAGAACCACTATCAAGAGTTTCCTGGATTTATTGTCTATGCTCGAACAATATCCTTCGCTGACCTGGGAGAATCTCATTGATTCAGTAGATATAGTTGAAGATGTCGAGGATTCCGGCATTACGAGCGAGTTGTCCAAGTTGAGCGATGCTGATTCCGGTAATGATGAGGCATTTGCATCTTTCAAGCTCTGAGTAAATGGCAGAGACACGGTCATTTCAACTTCTTGATAGTCGAGTTCAACGTTGGATATGGAAACAAGGTTGGACTTCACTTCTGGAGATTCAGGAAAACACGATTCCTTTTGTTTTGGAGGGGGATCGTGATATCATTGTCAGTGCGCCAACAGGAGGAGGAAAGACAGAAGCCGTGTTCCTGCCCATTATCTCAAAGATGCTAAGTCATCCTATCGGTTTCGGTTACTATGTTCTTTATATAAGTCCGTTGAAGGCGTTAATTAACGATCAAACACGGAGATTAACCGATTTGTGCAATGAGATTGGAGTTGGTGTTACATCATGGCACGGAGACATTTCTGGCGCAAATAAGAACCAGTCATTCAAGGAGCCAAGTGGCATTTTGATAATCACACCAGAATCCCTTGAGTCCGTACTGATGCATCGCCGTGAAGGATTAGTCCGAGCATTCTCCAACTTAAGCTATATAGTTATTGATGAGATTCACTCATTCGTTGGAAAGGAACGTGGAAAGCAGATTCAGTCATTAATAAGTAGAATAGATTTCATAGCAGGACGTACGATACCTCGTGTTGGGATGAGTGCGACCCTTTCTGATTTTGAAGATATTAAACGGTTTATTCGCCCTGACCTGAAGATTCCCTGTGAGGTGCCCAAGGCCGGAGAACAGGCTCATGAAATTCAGGTACTGGTAAAAGAGTACTTCTCCAGAGAGGACACTAATTGTAATGAGCAAATTGCTGAAGATCTTTTCCTTAGATTAAGGAAATCGAACAACCTTGTCTTTACCCAAAGCCGGGCAACAGCAGAGGATTTTACCATTTTGTTATCTGAAATAGCCAAACGCGAGGGCGTTCCGAATGAATTCCTGATTCACCATAGCAGTATAGATAAAGAAGACCGGAGATTCTTGGAACAAACTCTGCAGGAGGGGCGGAATCCAACGACTGCCATATGCACATCGACATTAGAACTTGGAATAGACGTCGGTTCCGTCAAATCGGTTGCACAAATTGGGACGTGTCCATCTGTTTCGAGCCTGCGCCAACGACTCGGGCGTTCCGGCAGACGGGATGCCCCATCTATTTTACGGGTTTATAACATTGATAGGGACAAACCCAATGATGTGATGGCTTGCCTCAGTTTTTCTCTGGTTCAGAACATCGCCATGATTGAATTGATTAGAGAGAACAGATATGAGCCCTACAATGTTGATCGCTACCACTTTTCGACGTTGATTCAGCAAATCTTATCTGTTCTTGCTCAATACGGTTCGTTCTATCCTAAGGAGGGGTGGATGCTATTGTGTAAGAATGGCGCGTTCAGTAATGTTACCCCGGATATGTTCCTTGAGCTACTGCAAGGATTGGGGAAAGAGAGTATTATCTTTCAAACGCACACTGGTCAAATAGTTATCGGGGAAATAGGTGAAAAGATAGTCAAAGATATTGATTTCTACGCCGCTTTCACAGCTTCGCCAGACGTGCTGGTCATTGAGAAAAAAAGCGGTAAGCACATCGGGACAATAAATGAAGACTTGAAGGAGGGGTCTATCTTTGTCCTTTCTGGCAGGTATTGGCTCGTTCTAGAGCGAGATAATAGTGGCACAAGATTATTTGTTGAACAAACCCGAGCCCAAGGAGATTATCATTTTTCCAGCCCCATTCTTGATATTGATAGGATTATCGTCGAGAAGATGCGCGAGGTTTACTTGTCAAGTGAAGAATATCCTTATCTGGATGGTGCCGCAAAGGAACGTTTAGAACTTGCCAGACATACTTTTGCAGAATTGGGACTGCAGGATAAAAACGTTGTGACGATTACCTTCGGCGAAGATGAAGACACAAAGCAGCAGCAAACGTTTTGTTTTACGTGGGCTGGAACAAAGATCAACCGATCAATTAGTTTGACAGCTAAGCTATTAGGAGAAGGCCTTTGCAGTGAGGGCCCATACTTTATAACGGGATTTACAGATGAAATGGCCGAACGTGTTATTGCTGCAGGAATAATCAATCCTATGGAGCTGGCCTTTCTGCAGAATAGGAGCCAGAAGGAATCTGAAAAGTATGATAATTTAGTTCCTGATAATCTGCTGAACGCAGAATATGTCCAAACCCATCTTGATGTGGAAGGAATGATGACCTACCTAAAATCACGTCTAACCTAAACACTTAATTATCAATCAATAGAGTCGATAATCGGATACTAGGGGGGCATATAACAGGAAAAGTAACAAGGGTTTACTAGGTGCGGACCAATAGGGTTTATTTACGATGAATTCTCTAAATCCCACATTCTGTTTGAAGAGAACGGAATAGTACGTATTTTTGCATATGAATATTATACCGCTTTTTATGTCGTACAACAAATCCTGTGGCAGATCTCTGGGAATCATTGCCCTTGCCATTTCGCTTATAACTCTGACTATTCTTATTATTGTTCTGTTCAATATCGAATCTATTGGTCCCTGTACAGACTACTCCTCCCTCCTTGTTAGTGCGTTAGCCTTGATTGCTACTGTTCTTATTGGATTCCAGATAGCGAATATTGTTCAACTTGATAAACGGTTTGAATCTCTAGAGGAGAGAACAAATAAAAACATTGAGAACTCTCTTCGAGAGCAAGCACGAATCTCCATGGAAGCCGCAACAAAGGCCGAAAACAATGCAATTGGGACTTCTCTGATGATGCTCGCCTGGTCTTTTCTTGAAAAGGACGAGGTTGATGATGCCTTACGATCACTTATCAACTCATTGCGAGCATTTCAACAAGGCAATCTAAACGATCCTACCATTTTGGATGAGATGCACGACGTAGAGGAGTCATTAATTAGCATTGCCAACTCAGATAAAAGCGTATGGCTATTTAGGAATATTGATGAGAAGAATGTGTTTATCGATACCGCGATGAAGATTCAAGACAAGGAGAAGATGAATACGCTGCTTGATTTCTTCTATCGTTTTGACGTTCAAGAATCTGTCGCAAAGTAATACGCATGCCTTTCCACTCCACAAGAAGAATAGAACAAAACGGAACAGTCGGAGCCGTAATTAACTCTTGAGTGATTTTCTGCGCAAAGAAAAACTTGCTTATAATCAGCTAGTTAGAATTTTGAGGGATTATCTGTGCAAAGAAGGCTTATACGTAATAAGGAACATATCTCCAGAATTTTGTCGATGCGGATTGTCCCTCTTGTGCCTTGATAAGCCCCGCAGCAATCGTATCGGAAATAATCCTTGACGCAACAGCAGCGTTGTTCTTTCCGATAGAAAGTCTATTCCTCAAAGACTGGTTCGTAAGCGATTCCCCGTTCTCATACAACAGGCACGCATGCTGGTAACAAGCCATTATCTTCTCTGCCTTGGACATTTCCGTGTACTTCTTTAGCGGGAACAAACGTGCACGCGTGAAATCCTCACCTTTCTCGATAGTAATAGCAGGAAGGCGCATAGCTTCAACGCCGGCAACGGCGCGGTCTATGCCGCTACCGCGTTTTTCACAGAGGTTGAAAAGGAACATCGCCTGGGCCATCTTATCGTTGCGGGACTTCGGCGGAAGGTCAATGAATCGATTCGTGTCAATGAGGGGGGTGCCAGGATTGGTAATGACTATACGGTTGGTAAAGATTTCTACAGCTAGAGTCATACCATGAACTTCGAAACTCTGGTGCAAAACCATATTAGCCACCAACTCCCTAATTGAAACCTCTGGATAGGGATACTTATTCTCACGCTTAGGGTGAAGGATGTTCTCTGTTTTTTCGAGCAGACTCATGACATACTTCACAATCTTGTCGAGAGACACGGCATATCCTTCGTAGAAGAAAGTCTCGGCTGAAACATCCAGATTACTGGCACTTCTGTATTGACGGACGACCACGTACCTGAACTCCAGAGAGGGGAAATTGCGCAGGTCCCTTGCAAAGAGAGCTGCACCAAGGTTGGTAATAGACCAGCCACCCTCATTTTTCTTGCAGAAGTTGAAATCGGCAAGGCCTTCAACGATTCTTTCCGCCCCTGTGGGAGTTGGTTTGCCGATCAGTTTGTAAAACTCTCCGAAATCTAGCATCGTAATAATCTGGTCGGCGGAAAGAGCGGAAGCAGCGATGCGGTCTTCAAAAGAAATCCCTTCTTTGGATGCAATCATATCGTGAACCTGTTGGCGTGACATTTTGTGTGTCTGACCGGCCGAACGGTAATAACTGTCATAGATAATGCCTCCACGAAGGTAGATAGGTTTGTCAACTTGCTCCGGGACATGGACGAAGAGAATGCCTTCTCCCTCATATTCGACCGACGCATGCTCTAACTTTATGGGGATATGCAGATTATTCCTAGCAATGCTTCCTAAACGGCTGACAATATCCTCGGCTTGTTCTCTTGAGGGAGTGAACAAGGATGCATCATTATTGACACCAAAAGCAAAGGTGCCGCCACCTATTTGGTTGGCGAAAGCAGATATATGTTGAGCCAGTCTCTCTGATTTCTCAGATAGGCCACTCTTCCAATCAAGTTCATTCAGTTCAACCTTCACAGGATGAAGGCTATTGTGCAGGTACTTAATGGCGTCTTCTTTCCAACTCATATCAAATAATAATGACATACAAATTTAATGTTTTAGTCTGAAAAACATCATCTATCTGATCGTATATCTCATTCATTTCACGGTGCTCGGATTTGGACTCCCCATAAACTGTTATCTCGATATTCCTCCACCATAGCTATTCTCAACTTTCTGGATTTGACCGTCATAATTTCCATCGGCAATTTGCTTAACCTCATTGTCGGCACGGTAAAGCTCCCGGTCACTGAAATTGCCTAATTTGCTGGCCATCCATACAAGCCAGTCGCCGATTGCGTGGAGTGTGGTCTTGAATGCTTCGGCAAAAGATGTCATCACCTTCTTGATGGCATGGGCTTCCTCGGGCCAGAAGATGCAATCGTGTTTGCCTCCGCCACGGCACATGAAGCCCGAATAGGCGTAATCCTGGATGGCATGGATGCAATAGCGGATACTCTCATCAGCTTTTATCATCTGATTGGAAAAACCAATCAAGAGCGAGTCTTTCCAGCCATCGCTACCGGCGCTCTTATCCGAGTACTTCTCAAAACGCAGAGTTCTGGTTTCCGTAATCAGCCTGTCAAGAACTGCCTCCTTACGGGTAATCCTCTCTTCCAACTCGTCTATCTCGGTCTGCTTCTCGGTGATCTTCGATTCGGTGCTGGTGAGTGTCGTCTTGGCCTCCTGGGCTTTCTTCTCGGCCTGCACTTTTTCCTCATTCGCCTTGCGGGCCTGTTCCTTGGCCTCATTGGCCTTGTTCTCGGCCATGTCCTTTTCGCTCTGCAGCCTGCGTTTCTCTTCTTCAAGCCTCTTCTTCTCCTTCTCCTGCTTCTGGATGATGAAGTCGTTGCGTTCCAGATGGTCCAGCCCGGTCTCCGACTTCTTCCGGCCTCTTTCCATATCCAGGGCCTCAGCTACCATATCCTGCATGACGGACATATCATCGGCATTGAGTTTGAAGGATTTTCCGGTCTCATGGTCCATCCAGTCCCAGATGATGTGTGCATGGTAGTTCGGTTTCCAGATCGTTTTAGCGTCCGGATCTTCATAGTGGCCCTCGTCCTTATGAAGGTGGATTTGGATGACCTTGATGCCCCACCTGGTTTCCACCATCCGGGCGTATTCGAGAAGGCTGTCAAGATCGGTATCCTCCTTGATGTTCACGACACTTTCGCGGATGGGGCTGCATCCCTTCCTGGTATGCTCCTTACCGTTCTTGTCGGTGTATTTGACATCGTTTTCCTGCATGGCGCGTCCGGTCTTTTCCTTGACCATGATCCGGATGGATTCAAGATGATCCTTCAGGGTGACGCCTTCCATTCCGGGTGCGACATAGGAGCTGTTGTTCTTCGACAGGTCGAGACGGACGTAAAGCCGGGCAGGATCGAGCGACTTGATATAGTCCGGGTCACGCCTGTTGTGTCTCTCGCTCTGGGCGATATTGCATGGCTTCACATGGTCGGAAGCCTTGGCTGTAGTACTCATTGATGTTGGGTTTTGTGGGTTGATAATAATGTGGAGCCATGCCCGGGTCATTAGGGCGGAGCCCTGATCGGAGGGCGCAGGGAGATGTCCCTCCTTGCTCGGGGTTCCCAGGCGGCAGACAGCCCCTGGGCGGAGAGTGCAGAGAGAGGTCCCTCGCTGCTCTGGGTTCCTAGGGTGAAACGCCCTGGCAGGGTATCGGGGCAGCGCCCTGATTGGGACGGGGCAAAGCCCGGGCCCTCGGCAGAGCCCACAACTACGGAAAGCGAAGCGGGTAGTTATAGTGGGCTATAACAGGCCAGCCTTTTTAAGCCCGCACGCTCCCGTCTCCTTCTTTTCCCTTCCTTCCAGCCTCTCCGCAGCCTCCGGAGCGACGGACCGGCGTATGGATCGGAGTCATCCGGCGCTTGGGCTCCGGGGGTGTGTAAACGCCTTGGGCCGCACGGTCGGGTAGGAGAAGGGAATGGGACAGCAAGAATCTCCCCAATCCCCATCGCGGACGCCTCCTGCCACGGCCTCAAATCACAGGGAAATGAAGGGAAAGAGGAAGGGAGGAATGACGTGCATTCCGTCCCGGTCCTGCGTGTGGGAATCAAAAAGAATGGCCTGGCTTCAAAGAGAAAAAAGGATCGACCGTGTCTCGGCTGAACCGGCCCCGGAGGATTCCCCTCCAGGGGCCGGTTCAGCCCCGTCGTCAGGTGGGACACACGGCTTCTTCCTCGACGGCTTTTCGATTGGCCTCACATAGGGGTTCTTTCGAAAGTAGTTGCACTTGACAATACCCTCGTTCGTGAACCATATCGACAGACACATCAGGGTGTGGATGGTGGTCCGGTTGGACGGAACAGACCTAAGTATGCCCATCAGGTTGAACTCCTTCACGATTCGGGTAGCGGTCTTCCGGTCGCACTGCCACAGACGGGCGAGGTCAACCTTGGAGGCTATGAACTGGCCAGGGTGTAGGACAGCTGAAAAGCCCCTTCCGGAAACCTCGGTTTTCTCCATAACGGCCATCCGAAGGAAGTCCCAGAAGCATTTGACTCGGGGAATGTCCTGCCCTTCGTCCGTGAGGTAGGCGTATTGCTCATCTTTGAGAGTGATGCTGTATCTAATATTCGTGAATTGCATATTGATTATTGTTTTTTGGTTTGATGAGACTATAGCATTGTACTTCTTTTAAGATTTCGGGAATCATCATTCCCTTCATCCATTCCACATGTTTCGAGAATAGCGGCGGTCAATCATTCGATTAACACCAGTCCGAGATCCTCTATCAGCTTTGGAAGTTCGGGGTTACGGGAGCATAGGATTTGCAATTCCTGCCGCTTCGTTGGCTCGGCCAAAAGGAAATCTGCAATGTCCCATCCTTTCTCCCTCTGCCAGTCTTCGGCTTCTTTTTCAAGGACGTCCGACACGGTAACGGTATGGCAGATGGATGATAGCATTTCTGCCTTCTGGCGCCATATTTCCATAGCCCCTAGATCCGGCATAAGGGTTACATCTCTTCCCCGCAAAACTTCCATCGTCTCGGAATTGAAACATCCATTTATGCCTCCGCTTGCCAGCCAAAGCATCTCGGGGATAAATAAAGATCCTATCAATGCGGTCTTCTCACTTTCTACAAGAATCACAGGTAAGGCTGGATTATAGGGTAATAGGTGTTCCCCAAAAAGACACTGCTTTAGATGATAGTCTTTCTCCTTTAGCTCCGTGTGGACCCAACTCACACGACTGTGAGGTTCCTTGACACGATGCCCGGTTCCCGGGTCATAACACATAATCTTTCCCGTTCTTACCTGTCCTTGGACATCCACTTGCCAGAAAACCGTTGATCCGCCCCATTTCTTGGAGGTCCCGACGTTGTATTTCTCCATCAGACGCATCAGGGACTCTTCATCCATGATACCCTTCAGATAGTTAAATAAGGGATTAAGAGAATAGTGGCCAAATGTCTTCTTCATAATGCCATACGGAATAAATGAAGGTGCCGGTTCCTCCTTCTTTTGGACTCTCGCATGAACAGGCATCGCACTCCTCCAGTCTGGTTTCTCAGGGAATGCAGCCGGATTATCCTGGAAGAATTGTTTGGGCGTGTAGTGATAGCCGCAGCTGTTGATATGGTCGCAGATTCCAACGTCAGCTGGGAATGTGATAAGTCCATCCTCGTCCACATAGCGCGTGAAGCAGCGTTTATTTCCACACGACGGGCAACTTGTTTTGCTTCCAGGCCCGTACTTTTGCAAATGAAAACGATAGTCAGCCATACCTATCATGAGACTTTAACAACGTCGTGCACCTGTGCAGTGTGCACTTCATCCTGTTTCCTACCTTCGGCTTGTGCACTACTGCACGGTGCACACTCACTCATAGGGCTCTTTGTATAGCATCCTCGACTAGGCCTCATCAGGCGAGGGTGTGGGCCCTGTGTCAAGCGCTCCAGGCTCTTGAAGACAAAACGTTGAGAGTATCCCTTCCCTTTAAGCACCTTTTCAGCCTCTGCCGTAGTGAAAGACTCACTCATCTCTTCTATCCAGTCGTCATTTGATATTGCATTGGGCTCAGAGAGTGCGGCCTTAAGACGTTGATAGGTGTCTTCATAGTAATTGATAAGCCGGATAGCCCCTTTCACCGATTCAAGGTCGACGAATTGGAGGCTTGCATTTTCTGACGCCCATTTCATCACCTGAAGAATAAGAGCAAGACGACCGGCATTGCTGCATAGCTTCATTTTGCGGCTCTCTACTTTCATGTCATCCTCGATGGCATTCACTTCATCGATTATTTGGTTGTTCCAGTCATAGAAGTATTCTTCAGCATCGTCTGAAAACTCGAGAACTTGAGGTCCAGAGTTATTTGCACAATCATCCAGAGGATACGGCAGATTTAGGATCTTTTCCATCACTGCCTTCCACTCGTGCTCGATGTCCGGACGCTTCTCGCCAGGAGCCGTACGTTTCCACTTGGAAATTGTTCGGTTGTTTGGGTAAACGAAAAGGAACCGGTCCAGAAGGCCATTGGATGAGTATTCATCACAGAAGACATTCCCCAACAGGCTTGTTTGGATTGAACCAATCAGGTTGATGCAGGGTTGCTTGATGTGAATCGGATACTTTTCAGACTTACGGATATAATCCAACGGCTGTCCGCTATACGAAGTCAGCAATAGCTCAATGAGATTTCCTTTGTTGGTATAGCGATTGACCGATTTGAACAAGCCCAGAATCTCATCAACCACGACAGAAATACCACGAAGGTTGTTCTTGTGGGCATTCAGCATTGCCTCGGCCGTAAAATCACTGATTACGGTCTTTATCAGGTTCGGGGATTTGCTTGAAGACGAGCCGTCGCCCTGCTTCCCTTCGCAGGCAGACTGACCCTCATACTCCTGCATCTTGTCACAGAACTGGTAATACCGTTCTTCATCCTGTTCTCTGATGGGTTTGTACAGAAATCCCAATGGAGGAGTCTTTCCTAAGCCCGGTCTGCCGACCAGCATCATATAAAGGGACGGACTGTTGGACCAGGCTCCTTTTATGTGAATCTGGTAAGAGTTCCCAATAGCCGAAGCAATGGCGGATAGCATGATGGAAGCGCAGTATTCAATGTTATAGTTCTCATAATGGGAGAGGTTGAAAACGATAGCCTGTACCCTTTCAGGAAAGATGTCAAGAGGGAAATGGGTCTCTTGAACGGCCACCTGATCCCTCTTGACAGCGTTGATCAAAGACATTCTATCCATGGATACTACCTTTTTGTCCCGGAAGGATGTCCGATGTTGCGAACGCTTCATAATGGAAGCGACTAATGAACCGATTGACATCTTCCCGGGTATACCAGTACTTGTCACCATGACGGGAGAATCCCAGATACCCGTTATCCCTTAGCTTTCGCAGATAGGCGCCACTTACACCCAGGAGTTTCATTAGGCTCTGGTTGTCATAAATGCCCTGTCCATCCATTCCTTCGACGATACTAAGGATCTTCTGGAGCAATTCCTTTTCACAAGGTTCTTCATTGTTAAGAAGCACTTTTTTCATAAGAAAGAAATCGTTTGTGACCAGGCAACCATAATGCACTCTCTGACCGCCTTGCCGTTGTTTGTGATTGCGGAGCAGCTGTGCACTCTGCCCGCGGGTTCTGGGGCAAAGATATCGTCGATTTTTGCGATACCATGTTAGGCCCGATGTTATGACTATGATAGAGTCTGACTATAACATGTTATATAACACGGTATAATATCATGATACCTTAGGTAAACGACAAAAAATCAAGCCCTAACGGCTTGATTCACAACAATGTATTTATATAAGATGGGGAATTACTCGAAGAATCTGTCTATTATGTCAAAGTCATTCGGGAGAGGGCAGAATTTCCTATTGTTTCTCGATTGTCCGATATCTTTTGTTTGGAAAAGAGCATTCAAGTCAATATCAGGGAAAGAAGAGTCGTCACCTGGATTCCACATGAACTTGCCTTCTTTTCCATGATCCGGTACAGGAGAGTCATTACAGTAAATCCGGCCACACATATAAGCCAACAGAATCTTTGACCGCTTCCATTTAAAATGAGATCCATTTACTTCCATCAGTCCCTCCTTTATCGCCTTTGAATACACTTCTTTAGCAAGCGGCGTATCCAGCTTTCTTGTCAAGACGACTCCCTCCAGTTCTTGAGACTCTGCTACTCTTTGTACAGAAGCGCCGACTCTTTTTCTCTTCAACTCTTCATTCTTTTCCGCGAAAAAAACCAGGATGCCTCCTCCGAGAATACACAGGGTGACCGTCATGAGTGTCGTCATGTTGATATGATCACCTTCGTACAGATCCAAAACACCCGTACCTAATAGAATGAGAGAACCAATTATCAAGAGGATGGCCGTTCCCCAGAATATCACGCGATCGTGCTTTCGGAACTTATATGCGACCAGGATCACAATAAAGATGAAAGCCAGAAACAGCATCGTCACCCGAAACATAGGTATCATGGCAAGCAGTATTATCAGTTTTACATAAGGGCAAGGGAATCGGTCTCAACACTCAGTCTTGAAACTTCAGAAGCCAGAGTTTCCGGTAGGAACCTGGCGTATACTCTTTCTGTCACATCCGTACTTCCGTGTCCGAGCAAGCGGCTGACGACGGACATGGACAGACCTTTGTTCAATGCGAGGACGGCGAATGTGTGGCGCGCAACATGCATCGAAAGCCGGAATCCGAAATGCAGTTGCTCTCCGACAACAATCAATGATTGATTGATGCATTTGGTGGCATTGCTACGGGCTTTGTACAGAGCTTCCGGATCGTCAAGATCAAGGTCTTCCTTGACAAGGTTGAAAACAAATCTGCTGCCTGGCCGTTTTTCCTGCCATTTCCGGAGAATACTGATTGCAGGATCAGAGAGGGGGATGACATGACGTTTGCTCGTCTTGATCATGATCTTCCGGAGTTCTCGCTTTTCAAAATTGACATGGGCCCATTGGAGGGTCATCACATCGACGACACGGAGACCGCAGGCATGAAAAGCAAAGAAGAACATTTCCAGGAATTCTTTCCTTCGAGGCTCTTCGCAGGTTTTATAATAATCGGCCAGGGATTTTATCTCCTCCATGGTGAGACTCTTGCCATCAAATTCAGACTCTTCTTCCGAGAACGACACTTTGGTAACGATGCGCATATCCTGGATCCTCGCGTTAATAGACTGATCAATGAGATTCATGTCGCTTGCGAAGGAACAGGCCTTCAGGATAGGGGTTAATGCATGATTAATCGTAGCATCGCTGTTCTGCTTCACTTCCCTTCGCCACTCAATATATGCCTCCAGCAACTCCGGTGTCATTTCACCAACATAGATGGAATCCGGCCGATAGGTTCCACTCTTTGTCGCTCGCAAAAAGGTGCGGAAGATGTTCATCCCGCTTTTCCCGTTCTCAAGACGGCTTCTCCCAATCCGATTCCGGGCATAATCAGAGTTTAAGCGATCAATAGTGAAATCCACGAAATCTTTCCCTTGATCCTTTCGGAGCAAGGGTTTGTCTGAAAGGATGGCCGTAACGACCTCTACCGTGATCTGATGTGGATGCTGCTCGTAGTATTCAGCCATCTGGGAATCGATATGCTCAACCCGGGTGAGGAGCATCCTGTTGAAACGCTTGTACTCCTCACCGTAACTGGCACGGATTTCTCCTCGCCCTTTATCCCCGTTCTGATTCCAGTCGGAAGGCTTGACAAAGATATTGGTCGTCTTCCGGATAATCTGTCGATTCCAGGTATACTCCAACTCGACCGGATACGCTTTGTCCTTGTCCGGATCCTTGGGCATCCGGAGTCTGTACTTCCCCAGGGGAAATAGTCTTTTTGGTCTTCCCATATTAGGCTGCCTCCAATATTCCGGAGGATGTACAAACATAATGAATTTTAGACAAACAAACTACGTTTTTTAGCGATTTTTAGCTCATGAGACAAACAAATTCGGCAAACAAATGGCCTAAAAAAACAGCGAGACAAACAAATTATTTTTGCTTATCTCGCTGTAAATAAGTATGTTAAGAGTAAAACTATCTCTTAATACTCCTCCTCATTCCAGAAGAAGTCGTCCTTGGTCGGGTAGTCCGGCCAGATGTCTTCGATGGATTCGTAGATTTCTCCGTCCTCGTCAAGTTCCTCCAGGTTCTCGACCACCTCTTCGGGGGCGCAGGTTCGGGTGGCATAGTCGATGAGTTCTTCTCTGGTAGCCGGCCACGGTGCATCGTCCAGGCTGCTGGCAAGTTCAAGGGTCCAAAACATATCGATTACAGGTTTAAATTGTTATTAGTCCATTTTGGGGCTGCAAAGATAGACAAAAAAATGACAGTGTGATTTTTTTTCGCTAATTTTGCAGTCCAATTTACAGAGGCCATTCGCAACAAATACAATACCATGGCGTACAGAAAGATAGAAGAATACGACGAAAAGACGACAAAAGAGCTCGCAGCTCATGTAAAGGCCATTTTGGAACTGCTCGGAGAGGATCCTGAGCGGGAGGGACTCATCAAAACGCCCGAACGGGTGGCCAAGGCCTGGCAGTTCCTGACACAGGGTTACGGACAGGATGGCGCTGCCATCGTGCAGTCCGCCATTTTCAACGAGCCCTACAACCAGATGGTCGTCGTCAAGGACATCGAACTCTTCTCCCTGTGCGAGCACCACATGCTGCCTTTCATCGGCAAGGCCCATGTCGCCTACATCCCCAACGGAAAGATCACGGGACTTTCCAAGATCGCCCGCGTCGTAGAGACTTACGCCCGCCGCCTGCAGGTCCAGGAGCGCCTGACCGAGCAGATCCGCGACTGCATCCAGGACTCCCTGCATCCCTGGGGCGTCGCCGTGGTCATCGAAGCCATGCATACCTGCATGTCCATGCGCGGCGTCCAGAAATCCAACGCCGTCACCATGACATCGGCCTTCTCGGGCGCCTTCCTCAAGGACGAACGCACCCGGAACGAATTCATGCACCTGATCGGGAAATAACCCGCGTCACCGGACCATCGACAGGAAATGACGGAAGAGGGCGAGCCAGGACTCGTCCGTACGGACCATGCCCTCGGGATGGAACTGCACGGCGATGAGCCGGTCCCCGTATTCATAGGCCTCCACGATCCCATCGGGCGCATGGGCGGTTACCCGCACGCCCGGCGCCACCCGGTTCACCGCCTGGTGATGGGAGGAATTGACAGTCAAAGAATCCTCGCCGAATAGTTTGTACAGGACACTCCCCTTTTCCACGCCGATCCGGTGCAACGCACCGCCGCTGTGCTTCACGACCGTATCCACCTGCGTCGGAATATCCTGGATGAGGGACCCGCCCAGGACGACATTCAGCAGCTGTTCGCCCCGGCAGATGCCCAGGATGGGTTTTCCGGAGGCGAGCGCCGCCTTCATCAGGAGCAAGTCGCTGACATCCCGGAGCGTGTCCACCTGCACCGTCTCATTCCAGAAAGTTTCCCCGTAATAGGAAGGGTCGATATCCGGTCCCCCGGAGAAAACGACCGCGTCCACCGAAGCGACCAGGGCTTCGGCCGCCTCTTCCGTGTCGATGGTCGGGAAAATCACCGGCACGCCCCCGGCACGGAGGATGGCGTTGGGATAATTGGGTGACAGGGTGGAGAGCCCCGCGGCGGACCGGCCGCTGGAGATGCCCACCAGCGGGGCCTGCTTCCCGCAGGAGGCGAGAAGGGTCAGAAGCGCAAAAAGAAAGATGATCCGTTTCATTGTCACAAAGATAGGAAAAAGAATAACAAAAACTCGGAACGACAGGCCTGTCATTCCGAGCGAAGCGAAGGAATCTCCGTTCCTATTTCAGATAAGCGTCCGTGACGACCTTCTGGCTGCGGGCGATGAAATCGCTCAGGGCCTTGCCCTTGAGCATGCCGTTCGCGAGAAGGGCAAGGTCGGTAATCTGGTGCAGGATCTCGTTGCCGGCGGCGAAGGCCTCGACATCGGCCTTATGCGCCTTGCGGACCTCTTCGCGGGCCTTACGGGCAGCATCCTTTTCGGCGTCGGAGGCATCGGACGGAGCTTCGGCGGGGAGTTCGCCCTGCGGGGCGACGTCGGTCTGCTTCGCGGCCCAGATCTTGGCCACCAGCGGGTTCTCCATGTTCACGGTGATGTTGTAGCTCTCCGGCATCTCGCCGTAGAAATTCATGCCGCCGCCGAGGGCGCTCATTTCGCGGTACCGGCGCATGAACTCGCTCTGGGTGATGAGGATTGGAGCCGCATCGGCACCCAGGTTATCCCCCGTCACGTAGTAGTCCTTTCCGGCGGGCAGGACGGCCTTGAACAGGTTTTCCAGGTCGTAGCGCTCGTCTTCCTTCATCTCCAGTTTCACCTTCTCCTCCTTCGGGATCAGGTTCTCCACGGCGTCGGAGTCCACACGGGCGAAACGCGTGTCCTCGAGCTTGCGCTCCAGCAGGTTCACGTAGTGGGAATCCAGCTCGCAGTCCATCAGGAGCACGTCATAGCCCTTCGCCTTTGCGGCCTCGATATAGGCGTATTGGCCTTCCACGTCGGTCGCATAGAGGTACACGCGCTTCTTGTCCTTGTCCGTCTGGGCGCCTTCCACGGCCGTCTTGTACTCGTCGAAGGAGAAGAACTTGCCGTCGGTGTTCTTGAGCAGGGCGAACTTGAGGGCCCGGTCGCAGAATTTCTCGTCGGACAGCATGCCGTACTCGATGAACAGCTTGAGGTTGTCCCACTTCTTCTCAAGGTCCGTCCGCTGGTTCTTGAAGATGTCTTCCAGCCGGTCGGCGACCTTCTTGGTGATGTACGTGGAAATCTTCTTCACGTTGGCGTCACTCTGGAGATAGCTCCTGGAAACGTTCAACGGAATGTCCGGGGAGTCGATGACACCATGCAGCAGCGTCATGAAGTCCGGGACGATGTTGTCCACATGGTCCGTGACGAACATCTGGTTGCAGTAAAGGGAGATCTTGTTCCGTTCCACGGCCACACGGTCCTTCAGTTTCGGGAAATACAGGATGCCGGTGAGGTTGAAAGGATAATCGACGTTCAGATGGATATAGAACAGCGGTTCCTCGTTCATCGGGAACAGCGTCCGGTAGAACGAGAGGTAATCCTCTTCCTTCAGGTCGGACGGGGACTTGGCCCAGAGCGGCTCCACGCCGTTGATGACCTTGTCCTTGTCGGTATCGACATACTTGCCGTCCTTCCACTCCTGCTCCTTGCCGAAGACGATCGGAACCGGCATGAACTTGCAGTACTTGTTCAGGAGGCCTTCGATGCGGCCTTTCTCCGCATATTCAGCGGAATCGTCGTCCAGGTACAGGGTGATGACGGTGCCGCGCTCCTTCTTGTCGATCTCCTCCATCTCATAGGCCGGGGAGCCGTCGCAGGTCCATTTCACGGCCTTGGCGCCTTCCTTCCAGGAGAGGGTTTCGATGGTGACCTTCTTCGAGACCATGAACGCGCTGTAGAAGCCGAGGCCGAAGTGGCCGATGATGCTGCCGATCTGGTCCTTGTACTTCTCCAGGAACTCGCCCGCGGAGGAGAAGGCGATCTGGTTGATGTACTTATCGACCTCCTCTTCCGTCATGCCGATGCCGTTGTCGATGACCTTCAGGGTCTTCTCTTTCTCATCGAGCTCGATGCGGACCTTCAGGTCGCCGAGTTCCTCTTTCATGTCGCCGGAAGCGGCCAGGGCCTTCAGCTTCTGGGTCGCATCGACCGCGTTCGCAACAAGCTCGCGGAGGAAAATCTCATGGTCGGAATACAGGAACTGCTTGATTACCGGAAAAATGTTCTCGGTGGTAACACCGATCTGTCCTTTGTTTGCCATATCTTAATACGTTTATAGACGAAAAACCGACTGCCTTTCGGGCAGCCGGTCCTTTATCGTCAAATTGCAAGCCAGTCCGGGCAGGACTGACAAATTGTCACTATTTGTACAGGAAGCGGCGGATACTCATCTTCGGGGTCTTCTCGAAGGGCTTGTCCATGAGTTCCACCTTGGAGATCTGGCTATAGGCCGGGAACTGACGGTTCGCACCCAGGCGGATGTTCTCTGGGATATTGGCCTTCGCCTCCGGGTCCAGGAGGGCCTTGGCAACCGCCTGCTCGTCCAGGAAAACGAGAGCGACGAGTTTGCCGCCGCGGTCCACGACGACGGACTCCATCACGTAAGGCTGGTTGTTCACGACAGCTTCCAGTTCCTCCGGATAAATGTTCTGTCCGGAAGGGCCCAGGATCATGTTTTTGGAACGGCCGCGGATGAAAATGTTGCCCTCCGCGTCGATGATGCCGAGGTCTCCCGTCCGGAGCCAGCCGTCCTCGGTGAAGGCGTTGGCCGTGGCCTCCGGGTTCTTGTAATAGCCGATGGTGATGTTCTCGCCCCGGGCCTGGATTTCTCCCACCACATGCTGCGGATCGTCCGAGTCGATACGGACCTCGGCCACGTCCACGGCCTTGCCGCAGGAACCGGCCACGTACTTGGTCCAGTGCTCATAGGCGAGCAGCGGGCAGGCCTCGGTCATGCCATAGCCCACCAGGTACGGGAACTTGATCTTCTTGAACACGCGCTCCACCTCGGGGTTCAGGGCGGCGCCGCCCATGATGAACTCCTGGACGTTCCCGCCGAACGCGGCGAGGAGACCTTCGCGGACTTTCTTGTAGATGATATTGTTCAGGCCGGGAATCTTCAGGGCGATCTTCATGAGGGGTTTGTCCAGCATGGGCTTGATCTTGGACTTGTAGATCTTCTCCATGACCAGCGGGACCGTGATCAGCAGGTAGGGCTTCACATCGGCGAAAGCCTTCATGAGCGTCGCCGGGGTAGGAGCCTTGCCCAGCCAGTAGATGGACGTTCCGTTGCACAGCGGATAGATGAACTCGATCACGAGGCCGTACATGTGGGCCATCGGAAGCATGGAGACCATCTTGTCACCGGCCGGGACATGGCGCTGGCTGTAATCCACATTGGCACAGAAGTTCCGGTAGGTGAGCATGACACCCTTCGGATCGCCGGTGGAACCGGAAGTATAGTTGATGGTGGAGAGGTCGTCCCAGTTGTCCGTCGGGAAATGGACGTCATCCGGGCCGAAACCCTTCGGATACTTCTGAGCGAAAAGCTCGTCCCAATGAGCGACTGCGTCGGAGATCTTCTCGTCGCGGCACAGGAGCACGTCCCAAGTGTCCACGTCGAAGACTACCTTCAGGGCGGGCATCTTCTCCGGGTCCATCTTCGCCCACTTGTCCTTGTTCGTGAACAGGGCGATGCTGTCCGAATGGTTCACCAGGCCCATCACGCTCTCGGGCGTAAAGTCCGCGAGGATCGGGACGATGACGGTTTCATATGTATTGACGGCCAGGTAGGCGAAGCCCCAACGGGCGCCGTTCCGGGCGTTGAGGGCGATCTTGTCGCCTTTCTTGAAGCCGGCTTTTTCGAAGATGATGTGGAAACGCGCGATAGACGTAGCCATCTGTGCATAGGTCAGGCTCTCGCCGCCGATCGTGTTGAGGGCAGGTTTGTCCCAGTACTTCCGGGTGGCGTCCTGAAGCCTTTGCAGGTAGTGCGGATAATCAGACATTTCTCAATTAAATTTTAGTACATTGAGGCAAATGTAGCAAAAAAATCCCGAAAAGCCGTATCTTTGCAGGACAAATGTACTGACTATGAGACGCAAACCCATCATCGCCCTCATCTACGATTTCGACGGAACCCTTTCCCCCGGCAACATGCAGGAATTCGGCTTTATCCAGGCCATCGGGCAGACTCCGGAGGAGTTCTGGGCCAAAAGCGATGGCATCGCCAAGGGGCAGGACGCATCCAACATCCTGGCTTACATGAAGTTGATGTTTGACGAGGCGCGCAAGAACGGGATCCGTCTCACCCGGGAGGACTTCAAGCGCTACGGGGCGGACATCAAGCTTTTCGACGGTGTCCGGGAATGGTTCCGGAACGTCAATGAGTACGGCGAGGCCCATGGGGTGAAAATCGAGCATTACATCAACTCCTCCGGCCTGAAGGAGATCATCGAAGGCTCCCCCATCGCCCGGGAGTTCAAGCATATCTTCGCCGGCAGCTTCATCTACGACGAATCCGGCGAGGCCGAATGGCCCGGCATCGCCGTGGACTTCACCGCCAAGACCCAGTTCCTCTTCAAGATCCAGAAGGGAATCTTCTCCTCCCGCGACGCCAAGAAGGTCAATGAAAGCTGGGCCGACGACCAGAAGCGCATCCCCTTCACGAACATGATCTATTTCGGAGACGGCGACACCGACGTCCCTTCGATGAAAATCGTGAACATGTTCGGCGGAAATGCCATCGCCGTCTTCAATCCGGCCGTTCCGCACAAGCGTTCCGTCGCCCAGAAACTCCTCCGCCAGGGCCGCGTGAACTTCATCACGCCGGCCAGTTACACCCGCGACTCGAGGACCTTCCGCCTGGTGTGCGCCATCATCGACAAAGTCAAAGCGGACAACGAGTTGAAACTTTTGTCCCGGTATAAATAGTTTTCAGAAAAAAATACTTACTTTTGCAGCCGGAACCCGCGCACGCGCGGGGATCCGCATGTTTCACCAAATACTTTTTTATGTCATTCAAAAATGAAGAGACTCCTGGTTGTTTGCGCAGCTTCTTTGCTGCCCTGCTTCCTTGTGTCCGCACAAGAGGCTGACAACTCCGGCCGTAGTGTCGAGTTGTCCGTTATTCCGAGACTTGACCTCAATCCTACTTTTTCCACGGAAAAAGGCGGTGGAAGCGAATTCACACTCGGCAATACATCTCTTTATTCCCTGTTCGAAGGCAATCTGACCGAAAACCTCTCCTTCAGCATCTGCAACCACTGGGCGGCCTTCGACTCCGTCCACGATGTCTTCGACAGCACCAAGCAGCTCTATAAGAGCACTTTCTATTCCGACAACACCAACTGGGTGGACTGGGCGTACCTGACCTATGAGATCGGTGGATTCGCCTTCACCCTGGGCAAGGACATGGTTACCACCGGCGGTCTGGAGTTCGACGACTACGACTTCGAGGTCCATCCCTCCCTCGTCTCCAGCTTCTGGCAGAACTTCTCCTGCTACCAGTGGGGCGCCAAGGCGGCTTTCACCATGCCTTCCGAAAGCGACACCTTCAGCTTCCAGTTCTCCACTTCCCCTTACGGCGAGCGTCCCTTTGCCAGCAAGCTCTTCAACTACTCCTTCGAGTGGCGGGGCGAGCACGGCCCGCTGGAGACCATCTGGAGCGCCACGGCCGTGGGTGTGGACAAGGGGCAGTTCCAGCCCGTCATCGCCCTGGGCCAGCGCCTCAACTTCGAAAGCTGGACCGTGGGCCTGGACGCCTTCACCACCGTGGGCGACGAGGACGCGCTCCTCATGAAGGGCATCACGGTCATGCCCGTCGTGACCTTCTCCCCCTCCGAGCAGTTCGACATTCTCGCCAAGGGCGGCTATGAGAATCACACCATCGAGGGAGTCAATTTCAACCGCATGTGGGGCGGACTTGCCCTGCACTGGTTCCCGATCCGCGACAGCCGCGACCTCCGCGTCCACGCCGTCGCATCCTACGACCACGCTTATTCCTTCGCTTCCCTGACCCTCGGAATCCTGTACAATATCAGCATTTTCTAGGGAATGGAGAAAATCATCGAAATCAAGAATCTCTCCAAGGCTTTCGGCGACAAGAAGGTACTGGAGGACATCAACCTGTATATCCGCCGGGGTGAGTTCCTCACCCTCCTGGGCCCTTCGGGCTGCGGAAAAACCACGCTCCTGAGGATGATCGCAGGCTTCCTGCAGCCGGACGAAGGATCCATCCTCATGGAAGGCAAGGAGCTCGCCGGCATTCCCCCGCACGAGCGCCCGCTGAACACCGTGTTCCAGCGCTACGCCCTGTTCCCGCACCTGGACGTGTATGACAACATCGCCTTCGGCCTCAAGCTCAAGAAAGTGCCCGAGGACGAGATCGAGAAGCGCGTCCGCCGGGTGCTCAAGCTCGTCGCCATGTCCGACTACGAGGACCGCGACGTGGACACCCTCTCCGGCGGCCAGCAGCAGCGTATCGCCATCGCCCGCGCCATCGTGAACCAGCCCAAGGTGCTTCTCCTGGACGAGCCCCTTGCCGCGCTGGACCTCAAGATGCGCAAGGACATGCAGACGGAACTGAAGGAAATGCACAAAAAACTGGGCATCACCTTCATCTATGTCACGCATGACCAGGAGGAGGCCCTCACCCTCTCCGACACGATCGTCGTCCTGAACGAGGGCCGCATCCAGCAGATCGGCACCCCCGTGGACATTTACAACGAGCCGGTGAACTCCTTTGTCGCGGACTTCATCGGCGAGTCCAACATCCTCAACGGCACGATGATCCGCGACCGTCGCGTCGCCTTCATGGGCCACGAGTTCGACTGCGTGGACGAAGGATTCGGCGAGAACGTCCCCGTGGACGTGGTCGTCCGTCCGGAGGACATCTACTTCACCACCGAGGAGAGCAAGACCCAGTTCACCGCCAAGGTCAAGTCCTGCACCTTCAAGGGCGTACACTACGAGATGTTCGTGGACACGGACACCGGCAACGAGCTGATGATCCAGGACTACGACGCCTATCCCGTGGACAGCACCGTGCGCCTGTACATCGACCCGGACGACATCCAGGTCATGAAGAAGGAGCGCACCTGCAATACGCTGTACGGCACGGTGAAGGACGAGGAGACCGTCAGTCTGCTGGGCGCCGACTTCCCGCTCAAGAGCGGTTTCGAGGCCGGCACCGAGGTCCGGGTCGAAGTCCCCTTCGAGGCCGTGGACCTGCTGGACAACCTGGACGACGGCGTCCTGGACGGCGAAGTCCACTTCATCCTGTACAAGGGTGACCACTACCACCTGACCATCAAGACCGACGCGGGCGATTTCCTCTGGGTCGATACGAACGACATCTGGGACAAGGGCGACCTCGTGGGCATCCGGTTCATCGCTGACAAGGGTATCAAGATCTCCAGGAAAGATGGGTAAGAGAAGCAACTGGAGCATTCCGTACGTCGTCTTCCTCGTCTTCTTTGTCGTACTCCCGCTGGTGCTGGTCATGGTCTATGCCTTCCAGGACAGCCAGGGCCATTTCACCCTCGGGAACCTCGCGAAGTTCTTCACGGACAAGGACGCGCTTTCGACTTTCGCCGTCTCCATCGAGGTGGCGCTCGAAAACACGGCCCTCTGCATCCTGCTGGGCTATCCCGCCGCCTGGATCCTCGCGAACAAGCAGTACAACAAGAGCGCGGTCACGATCGTCCTGTTCATCATGCCGATGTGGATCAACGCCCTCATGCGCACCCTCGCTACGGCCCAGCTCTTCACGATGCTGGGCGTCACCCTGGGCAAGGGCACGCTCCTGTTCGGTATGGTCTATGACTACCTGCCGTTCATGATCTATCCGATCTACAACGTGCTCGCCAAGATGGACAAGTCCTATGCGGAGGCGGCCGTGGATCTGGGTGCAACGCCTTGGAAGGCCTTCTGGAAGGTCACCGTTCCCCTCTCGATGCCCGGCGTCACTTCCGGCATCCTGATGGTGTTCATGCCCACGGTGTCCACCTTCGCCATCTCCGAGTTCCTCACCAACAACAAGATCAAGCTGTTCGGTACCATCATCCAGGAGAACATCAACTCCTCCATGTGGAACTACGGTGCGGCCCTGGCATTCATCATGCTCATCATCATCGGTATCACCACCCTGTTCGACAAGGACAAGGAGCAAGCGGAAGGAGCGCTGATCTAGTATGGGTAAGTTTTTCGCCAGACTCTATCTGTGGATCCTCCTGATCCTCCTGTACGCCCCGCTGGTGTTCATCGCCGTCTTCTCCTTCACGGAGAGCAAGGTGCTGGGCAGCTGGGAGGGATTCTCCACCCACCTGTACCGGAACCTCCTCACCGGGCAGATGCAGGGCAATGCCTCGCTGCTCGCCGCCGTGGAGAATACGGTCCTGATCGCCCTCATTGCCGCCGCCTTCTCCACCCTCCTGGGAACGGTCGCCGCCATCGGCATCCACAACCTCAAGGGGCGGAAGAAGAAGGTCGTGTCCTTCCTGAACAACATCCCGATGATCAACCCGGACATCATCACCGGTGTCTCGCTGTTCCTGCTGTTCGTCTTCCTGCACTTCAGCCAGGGGTACGTGACCGTCATCCTGGCGCACATCACTTTTTGCACTCCCTATGTGGTCCTGAGTGTGCTTCCGAAGCTCCAGCAGATGAATCCGAACATCTACGAGGCCGCCCTGGACCTCGGCGCCACGCCGTCCCAGGCCCTCTGGAAGGTGCTGGTTCCCGAGCTCAAGCCCGGCATGGTATCCGGCTTCATCCTCGCTTTCACGATGTCCCTGGACGATTTCGCCGTGACGTTCTTCACGCGCGGCACCATCGGCCTGGACACCCTCTCCACCTATATTTATACGGATGCCCGGAAGGGCGGCCTCACCCCTGAGCTGCGCCCGCTGATGACGCTCATCTTCCTCGTCATCCTCATCCTCCTCGTGATCATCAACGTCCGTCAGGACCGACTCCAGAAACAAAACGAAAACAAATGAAAAGAATCCTGATCGCACTTGCAGCCGTTCTGGTACTCGCCGGCTGCTCCGAGGACCGCACCCAGGTCCTCAAGGTTTACAACTGGTCCGATTACATCGACGAGTCCGTCATCCCCGAATTCGAACAGTGGTATGAGGAGCAGACCGGTGAGAAAGTCAAGGTCATCTACCAGACCTTCGACATCAACGAGACCATGCTCTCCAAGATCGAGAAGGGACACGAAGACTATGACGTCGTGTGCCCGTCCGACTATATCATCGAGCGCATGCTCCAGAGCGACCTCCTGCTCCCGCTGGACCGTGACTTCGGTTCCACGCCCAACTATATCGACGGAAACCTCTCCCCTTACATCCGGGCCTGCTTCGACAAGATGGAAGGCAAGGGCAAGAATGCCAACGACTACTCCGTGGGCTACATGTGGGGTACGACCGGCATCCTGTACAACGCCAAGTACGTGACGGACGAGGAAGCCTCCACCTGGGACATCATCAAGAATCCCAAGTTCGCCGACCGCATCTTCATCAAGGACTCCGCCCGGGACGTCTATTCCCAGATCATCCTGAAAATCAAGGAGAAGGAGATCGCCGACGGCTCCGTCACGATGGACGGGCTCATGAACTACACCTCCGACGCGGACATCGCCGCCGTGGAGAACTACATGAAGGAAGTAAAGCCCCTCGTGGCTGGCTGGGAGGCCGATTTCGGCAAGGACCAGATGGTCCAGGAACTCGGGTACGTGAACCTCACCTGGAGCGGTGACGGCGTATGGGCTATCGACGAGGCCGCCGAGCTCGGCGTGGATCTCCGCTATGCCCTCCCGAAGGAAGGATTTACCGTCTGGTTCGACGGCTGGGTGATCCCGAAGTACGCGCAGAACGTCAAGGCCGCCAAGTACTGGATCAACTTCATGAGCCGTCCGGACATCGTCATCCGCAACGTGGAAGTGACCGGCTACGTGTCTGTCAGCGGTGCTCCGGAAGTCCGTGACGCCTTCACTGACGAGGCATACGAGCCGCTCGACCTCTCCTACTTCTTCTCCCCGGCCGATACCGCCGTCTGCGCCAACCCGGTCCTCTATCCGGACAAGGCCGACATCGACCGTTCCACCCAGGAGCACGACTGGGGCGAGAACACCGGCAAGCTGATTGAAATGTGGTCCCGCGTCAAGGGTGACAACGCCAACGCCTTCACCTACATCTTCATCGGCCTCGTTGCCGTGGCCATCGCCGCCTTCGCCTTCTTCGCCAACGCTGCCAAGAACCGCCGCAAGAAGAGCCGCAGAGGCCGGAAATAGTCCCGAGCTATCGAATATCCCCTAACGAAAACCGACCCGTTCCCGGGCCGGTTTTTTTGCATCCAGAGAGAGGGACAGAGAGCGACGCTCAACTCCCTGACAGCTCGCGCAGTAGCTGTATGTCTATGTCCCCAAAAGGACACAGACATACGGCTATCCACCTGACTCTTCGACATTTACCTTTCGGTCTGTGTTCCAAAAGGGACATAGACCAGCGATCAAGAGATTGACGAGCAGGGGGATAGGCTAAGCGCGGGACAAAAAAAGGCCGACTCTTATGAGTCGACCTTATCAGAAATATCGGTTCTTAAAACTTATTTCACCTCGATGACGACGCAGCGGTTCTTGGCCGGGGTGTCGAAGATGTTCTTGGTGTCACCGTTAGCGACGGTCTCGATGTTACCGGCGGCGGCGCCAAGCTTGGTGAGGAGGTTCTTCACAGTCTCGACACGCTGCTCGGAGAGCTTCTGGTTGCCACGGGCGGTACCAGTCTGCTTGTCGGCGGAACCGGTGAGGAGGAGCTTGGTGTTACCATCGACCACGTTGCCGGCGAAGTACTCGAGGTGAGCCTTCTCACGCTGGGAGAGCTTGGAGGAGCCCAGGTCGAAGTAAACGGTAGCAGGGGAAGCGACCTTGGCCTCGACAGCGGTGAAGCGGCCGTTCTGGAAGAGGTAGGTCTGACCATCGACGAGGTTCTTGAACGGAGCGAGCTGGTTCTCCAGGTCGGCGATCTTGTTCTTGAGCTGGGCGTTTTCACGCTCGAGGGCAGCCACCTTGTTCTTCAGGTTGTTGTAGTCGGCCTCGGTGAAAGGAAGCGGAACGACCACAGGGATGACGGAAGCGTAGCGGTCGAAACCGGTACGGCCGAGGTTGAAGGACAGACCGAGGGTGGCGGTCGGGAAGCCGACATAGCGCTTGACGAAGCCGTTCATCTGGAAAGCTTCGGCACGGCTGCCGATGATACCGAGGTCGAGGTTGAGGTTCACGCGGTCACCGAGACGGAACTCGTTGAGGATACCGACACCGGCACCCAGCTCCTGGTCGAAGCTCTTGAGGCCATGGTGCTTGACAAGAAGAAGACCAGCATCCACATAGGGGATGATGTCCCAGAAACGGGTCTCCTTGTAGCCACCGAAGCTGTTGGAGAGGTTCCAGAGGAAGTCGGCGTGGACATAGTTGAAAGCAGCCTTGTCGAACTCACCGCTCTTGGAGGTGTTCTTCAGACCGTGCCAGCCAACGCGGGCACCGACGGACGGGGTGAACCACTTACCGAAGTTGAGGTCGGTGGCAAGACCGAACTTACCAATGCCGTAACCCTTTTCAATGACGGAATTGACACCGGCGCCGAGGCCGATGAAGGTGTTGTCGAAAGCACCGTTGGTCAGATAAGGACCACGGGCGACGGTACCGTCTTCGTTACGGTTGTTGTCCTCCTGGGCGTAGGCGCCGAAGGACACGAGAAGTCCTGCAACAGCAAGAATTCCAAATAATTTGATACCTTTCATAAATAAAAGAGTTAAATGTTGTCACACTAAGTAATTGGCTCTTCTTCACCAATAACACACAAATTTAACTCTTTTTTTTCAACCTGCAAAATATTCGGCGATTTCTTTAATGCGGAAATAGGTGTATCTTTGTGTCATGAAATTCGATCTGCAGTCCAGTTACCGCCCGTCCGGGGATCAGCCCGAAGCCATCGACGGCCTGTGCAAGGCCCTCCAGGACGGTGTGGATGCCGTCACTTTGCTGGGCGTCACCGGCTCCGGAAAGACCTTCACGATGGCCAATGTCATCCAGCGTCTCCAGCGCCCTGCCCTGGTCCTGAGCCACAACAAGACCCTGGCCGCCCAGCTGTACGGTGAGTTCAAGGCGTTTTTCCCGCACAACGCCGTGGAGTATTTCGTTTCCTATTATGATTACTATCAGCCGGAGGCCTATATTCCCACGACCGATACCTATATAGAAAAGGACCTGAGCATCAACGACAAGATCGACGAGCTGCGCGTCAGTGCGGCATCGGCCCTGATGTCGGGGCGCCGGGACGTCATCGTCGTCTCGTCCGTCTCCTGCCTCTACGGCATCGGCAATCCGGACGATTTCCACGACCAGACCGTCACGGTGCACAAGGGAGAGGCCATGTCCATGACCCGGCTCCTGTACAAGATCGTGGACGCCCTCTATTACCGGACGGAGACCGATTTCAAACGCGGTTCCTTCCGGGTACGGGGCGATACGGTGGACATTTTCCTGGGGGGTGCCGACTATGCCGCCCGGATCGAATTCTTCGGCGACGAAGTGGACCGCATCTCCCTCGTCGATCCCGTAACCGGGGCGCGGTTCGAAGAACTGGACAAGATCGACTTGTATCCGGCCAAGAATTTCGTGACGTCCAAGGAAAAGGGCGCAAAGGCGGTAAGCCAGATCCAGGACGACCTCGTCGCCCAGATCGAGTATTTCGAGAGCATCGGCAAATTCCTGGAGGCCAAGCGCCTCAAACAGCGGGTGGAATACGACATCGAAATGATCAAGGAGATGGGCTACTGCCCGGGCGTGGAGAACTATTCGCGGTACTTCGACGGCCGGAAACCGGGGCAGCGTCCTTTCACCCTCCTCGACTATTTCCCGGACGATTTCATCTGCTTCATCGACGAGAGCCATGTCACCCTGCCGCAGATCCGCGCGATGTTCGGCGGCGACCACTCCCGCAAGGCCACCCTGGTGGAATACGGCTTCCGGCTGCCTGCCGCGGCGGACAACCGGCCGCTGACCTTCGACGAATTCGAGGGAGTCACCGGACAGACCGTCTATGTAAGCGCCACCCCCTCGGATTACGAGCTGGAAAAATCGGAAGGCCTTGTCGTGGAACAGATCGTGCGTCCGACCGGCCTGCTGGACCCGCCAATCGAAGTGCGGCCCACCCAGAACCAGGTGGACGACCTGATGGAAGAGATCCGCAAACGGGCGGAGGTGGACGAACGCGTCCTCGTGACCACGCTCACCAAGCGTATGGCCGAAGAGCTGGACAGCTATTTCGGCCGGATGGGAGTCCGCTGCCGGTATATCCACTCGGATGTGGACACGGCCGAACGCGTGGAAATCATCGAAGACTTCAAGAACGGGATGTTCGACGTCCTGATCGGCGTGAACCTTCTCCGCGAGGGACTGGATATCCCCACGGTCTCGCTCGTCGCCATCCTGGATGCGGACAAGGAAGGGTTCCTCCGGAGCGGTCGCGCGCTGACGCAGACGGCCGGCCGCGCCGCCCGTAACGTGAACGGTCTGGTGATCATGTATGCCGACACGATCACCCAGTCCATGGACGAAACCATCCGGGAAACCAACCGGCGCCGCATCAAGCAGCAGGAATACAATCAGTTGCACGGGATCGTCCCCCAACAGGTCCAGGTCCGTTCGAATATCCTCATGTCCGAACTCGTGACCTCCAAGGAAGATACGACGCATGTGAGCGGCTTCCTGAACGAAGGCGGCGGACTCTCCTCCTCCGCAACGGGAAAGCCGATGAATCCGCGTCTCCGCAACACGGTTACCGGCCATGTCAGCGCCGAGGATTCCGTTTCCGCCCCCACCTACGTGCCCAATCCCTCCGACCTCGGACGCGGCACGGTTTCCGTGGGTCTCGGCCATGACGCCAAACGGGAAGGGACTTCCGCCTATGTGGACGGTTACATCCAGGCCGACCTCGCCGCCGTCCTCCAGGACCCGGTCATCCGCTCCATGTCCCGTTCCCAGGTGGAGAAGGCGGCCGACGAGGCCAAGCGCAAGATGCAGAAAGCCGCCGCCGACCTCGACTTCACCGCCGCCGCCCGTTACCGCGACGAGATGTGGGCCTTGCAGGAGTACTTGAAAGTCTGGAAAGACTAGCTTACACCCGGTTCACCTTCAGCACATGCTTCTGGGCCCGGATCTGGGAAAGGATCTTGTCCAGTTCCATGTTCGAGGGAACGAGGATCTTCATGACGATATCGTACGTGCCCTGGCGCTGATTCTCCTGCACGTTGAAGGTGCGGATGGAAGCCTTGAAGGTGCCCACGACCTCCATGATCTTGTTCAGGGCTTCGCTTTCCTGGTCGGTCGTGATCTTGAGCGTGACCTGGAAGGAACCGTTGGAGGGGGTATCCGCCCACCGGACCTTCTGGATGCGATAAGGATACGTCTCGATCAGGCGTGAGGCGTTGGGACAAGTGATCCGGTGGATCTTGATGCCGTTTTCCCGGGTGACGAAACCGAAGACATCATCCCCGAAAACGGGGTTGCAGCACTTGGCCATCCGGTAGTCCAGACCTTTCAGGTCCTTCGCGTTCAGGACCAGGATATCGTCCTTGGAGGATGTCTCCAGCCGGCGGGACTTGGCCTGCTCCTGGGCCTGGGCGGCCTCCATGGCCTCCCGGTGGCGCTGTTCTTCCGTCAGGATGTATTCCTTGATCTCGTTGACATCGATGGTACCGTCTCCCACGGCGGCGAAGAAGGCATTGACACTGGACATCCTGCGCTTCTTCATCATCTCCGTGAGCATCTCGTCGGGGAAGGTGAGCCGCCAGTTCTTCAGACGGCGTTCCAGCAGTTCCCGTCCGGCGGATGCGAGCTTCTGTTCCCCTTCGCTGAGGGCCTGCTTGATCTTCTGGCGGGCCTTGGTCGTCACGACCCAGCCGATCCAGTCGGGAGCCGGCCGCTGATTCTTCGCCGTCAGGATCTCCACGACGTCACCGGTATGCAGGGCTTCCTTGATGGGGACCGGCTTCCCATGGACCTTTCCCCCGACGCAATGCTGGCCGATGCCGGTATGGATGCTGAAGGCGAAATCCAGCACGGTGGCTCCGGCCGGAAGGATCCGGAGCTCTCCGGTAGGGGTGAAGACGAAAATGTCCTTGGTGGGCGGCTGAGGCAGTTCCTCGGGGCTGTCCGTATCCGGATGCTCCAGGGCATAGCGCACGGATGTCAGCCACTTGTCCATCGTTTCCTCCCGCTTGATCCCCTTGTAGGACCAGTGCGAGGCAAAGCCGTTCTCCGCGATGTCGTCCATCCGGCGCGTCCGGATCTGGACCTCCACGTAAGCACCTTCCTTGTTCTTGACGGTGATGTGCAAGGACTCGTATCCGTTGGTCTTGGGATTGGTCACCCAGTCCCGGAGCCGTTTGGTATCCTGCTCATATTCCTCCGTCACGAATCCGAAGACTTTCCAGCAGAGTTCCCGTTCCAGCTTGATGTCCTCGGGACAGTCGATGATGAAACGGATGGCGAAGACGTCGAAGACGCCTTCGAAAGGGACCTTCTGCTTGACCATCTTGCACCAGATGGAATAAGCCGCCTTGGTACGGATCTTCAGTTTATAGCGGATACCGGCTTCGGAGAGCTTGACCTTGAGCGGCTCGATGAACTCCGCCATGAGCTTTTCCCGGTCCTTTTCCGTTGCCTTGAGCTTGTTGGTGATGAGGCGGTACTGCTCCGGCTCCGCATAGCTCAAGTAGATATCCTCCATCTCCCGCTTCATGTTGTACAGGCCCAGCTGGTGCGCCAGCGGAATGTACAGCATCAGGGTTTCCAGAACCTTCCGCTCGCGGGAGGATTTCGGGAAAATGGACAGGGAGCGCATGACTTCCAGCCGGTCGGCCAGCTTGAGGACCGTCACACGGGGATCCGTCGAGTATTGGATGATGAGCTTCTTGTAGTTCTCCGCCTCCAGCCGGGTATCCTTGGGCTTGATGGTGGAGATTTTGTTCAGGCCATCCACCATCTTATAGACACTCTCGTCCAGCTTCAGCGAACGGATATCCACCTCCCCTTCCCCAGCCGTACAGGCTTCATGCAGGAATACGGCCGCAACGCATTCGGGCGGCAGACCGATCTCGTCGGAGACGATCTTTGCGACAGCAAGGGGATGGCCGATGAAGGGCGACCCGTCCGAGCGGGTCTTGCCGGCGAGGGCGCTCTCTGCCAAGTCGTATGCCTTCCGGATGAGCGCGCGGCCTTCCGGGGAGTAATTGGTGAACAGTCCGTCATCCATAAGGGATCATTTCTTGGTCCGCGCATCCAGCGCACGCTGGAAGGCACGGGCGTTATTCAGATGCTCGGTGTAAGTCGCCGCAAAGCGGTGGGTTCCGTTGAAGGAAGGATCGGCACAGAAATAAAGGTACTGATGGTTCTGCGCATGGAGGACAGCCTCCAGGCAACTCTTCGGAGGGCAGGAGATGGGGCCCGGAGGAAGACCGGCATACCGGTAGGTGTTATAGGGCGAGTCCACCTCCAAGTGCCGCGTAAGGATGCGGCTGAGACTGTAATCGAAACAGAAGGCGACGGTAGGGTCCGCCTGGAGAGGCATTCCGAGACGGAGCCGGTTCAGGTACACGCCGGCCACCGTAGGCTGCTCGGGGCCGTACTGCGTTTCTCCGTCCACGATGGAAGCCAGCGTGGAGACGCCGACGGGATCGAGTCCCCGGTCACGCGCCAGCTTCACCCGCTCCTCGGTCCAGAAGGCATCGGCCTCTTTCTTGAAACGGTCGAAAATCTCCCGGACGGAAGAAGTCCAGGTCACCTGATACGTATCGGGGATGACGATGGTGAAAAGGAGGGACGGAGGGATCCCGTAGCGGGACAGGGAATCCGCCGACAAGGCAAACTCCGCCACGGCGGCGCTGTCCGCAAGCATCTGGTTTCCGATCTTCCGGGCGAGGACCTGCGGCGTCCGGATGGTTCCGGAAAGCGTCAGGTTCACCGGCGTCTGCCAGCCGTTGGCAAGCATCCGGGCCACATATTTGCTGGAGGATTTCCGGTCCACGGTATAATGGCCCACCTTCATCGACTTGAGCGGATCCAGGGTACGGTGCAGGCTACGGGCGTTCAGGACGATACCGCTCTGCAGGAGGGTGTCCACGACGGCGGACGGCTCCATCCCGGGACGCACGAAGAACTCATAGGTCCCGGAGAAATTGGGCATTTTCCGGTCGTAGAAAGCACCATACAGACGGATGCCCGCCACCAGGGCGAGGACCAGGCCGATGGCGGCCAGGGCCCATATCCCCTTCTTCCTTACCGTCTTTTCCATAACTTCCTGAGTTTGGATTCCGGTCGCAGGATGATTTCATCCCCTTCCCGGGGCTGATAGCCTGCTTGGAAACCGTTCAACTTCCGGATGGCCTTCTCCTTCACGGCGAAACGCTGGCAGATCGTATGGAAGGATTCCGCATCCTCCCCGACGATGTACTTGTCCAGACCGGCCGAAGCTTTGGCCTTCTTGGGCTCGATGTACACGATGTCTCCGGCATGGAGCTCCGAGCCTTTCGCCGCATCGTTGAATTTCAGGATTTCCCGCTCCAGCAAATGATACTGTTTCGCAAGCGTGGCGTAAGTCTCCCCTTCCACGGCATAGACGAAAGGAACGCCGTTCTTGGAATAGAGGGTCCGGGTCAGGGAGAACCGGTACTCTTCACCGGAAGCGCCGGTGTAAATCTCGCCGGCCTCGATCTTGAGGGGGGACTCGGGGATCTGCTCCTGGGCGACAGCCGCCATGGGATGTTCCGCCTCGGCACCGCCCTCGGCCATCGCCTCCTCCACGGTCATCCGGTCAAAGCGCCCGAGATCATAGTCCTCCACGCACTTGATAAGTTTCGCCGCATAGGAAGGGTCCGTCGCATAACCGGCCTGCTTGAGGCCGTATGCCCACGACTTGTAATCCACCGTCTGGAAATCGAACAGGAACTTGTAGCGGTCCCGGTAACGGAGGAAATCGGAATGGTCCCGGAAACTTTCCTCCGCGGAATCGTAGGCACGGAAGCATTCGTTCCGCCGGTCGTCGTCGGCCCGCATCGTCCGTCCGTTCCAGCTGTTGTGGCACTTGATGCCGAAGTGATTGTTGCCTTTCGTCGCCAGCGTGGAAGCGCCGGAGGCCGATTCGATGATGCCCTGGGCCAGGGTGATGCTGGCAGGGACACCGGTGCGGTACATTTCATTGACCGCGATGGTGGCATAACGGGAAATATAGCGTTCCTGCGGCGACCGACCCTCCCGCTGCGCGGAGGCCGCAAGTCCCAGGAACAGGGCGCATGCAAGGATAACCTTCTTCATATCTCTGACTTCAACTAGTCAAAGATACGCATTATTTTCAGATTTCGTACACGTCTCCATCCGACGCGGCGTAAGTTTCGGGGAAGACCGTCCGGCACTCGGCCTCGTACAGGCGGTGGTCCAGGTTGCGGGAAGAATAGTGGCCGATCAGGAGTTTCGAGACGCCGGCATCCCGGGCCACCTGTGCGGCCTGCAGTGTCGTGGTATGGAAGCGGGCGGCTGCCTTGTCCTCATGCTCCTGGAGGAAAGTCGCCTCGTGGTAAAGCACGGTCACATCCTTCAGAACTTCCGCTTCGCCGGGGAAAACGGCCGTATCGGAAGCATAGGCATAGCTCCGGGGGACGAAGGGCTTGTACGCCGCCTCGGCCAGCGGGATGACGGTTCCGTCCTCCCGGACGACATCCTCCCCCCGCTTGAGGGTTCCGATCTCGGTAAGGGTAAGCCCGTATGCCCCGATGCATTCCTTCCGGATATTCCACTGCGGCTCTTTTTCGCGGAAGATATAGCCGTAGGTTTCGATCCCGTGCAAGAGCGGGAACGCCGTCACGGTCACGGACTTCGTCTCGAAAACCGTCTCCGGGAAACGGGTGTTTACGGGATGGAAGACAATTTCATAGGGAAGCCACTCATTATAAGAGAGGAAGAAATTGATGAAGGGACGCAGGTTCCCGGGCCCATAGACATGGAGCGGCACCATCCGGCCGCCCATCCCGAAAGTGGAGAGCAGGCCGAACAGGCCATAGACATGGTCGCCGTGCACATGGGAGATGAAGACCGCCTCCAGCTTGGACATGGGGACATGGTATTTCACCATCTGCTGTTGGACGCCTTCCCCGGCGTCCACAAGGAACAAGCGCCCATGCACTTGCAGTGCCTGGGCGCTTTGGTTCCGGCTTTCCACGGGCATCGCCGAAGCGGTGCCAAGCATGGTGACCGTAAAGGAGTTCTGTGGATTACTCACCCTTCTCGAGCTTGTCCTTGAGGGCGGCGAGGGCGGAGATGTCACCGAGGGTGGTCTTCTCGACGGTGCTGTTCACCTTCTTGATGGCCTTCTTGGTGTTGTCGGCCTCGGCGTTCTCGCGGGCGGCGCGGGCCTCCTGATAGGTGCGGAGGTGGGACACACGCACGGTGCGGGTGCTGCGGCGGAGTTCGACGACCTTCACCGGGAGGGTCTCGCCGACGACAGCCTGCTTGCCGTCTTCCTTCACCATCTCGCGGTTGAAGGCGGAGGCCTCGGTGCCGTCCTCGAACTTCACGGTCACGCCCTTGTCGCCGGTGGAGACGACGGTGGCGTCCACGACGGTACCCACCGGGTACTTGGCCTCGAGCTGATCCCAAGGGTTCGGGGTGAGCTGCTTGTGACCGAGGCTGAGCTTGTGGTTGTTCTCGTCGAACTCGAGGATGACGACGTCGATGACGTCACCGCTGGCGACGAGTTCGCTCGGGTGCTTAAGCTTGTTCCAGGAAAGATCGCTGATGTGGATCAGACCCTCAACACCGTCCTCCAGTTCGGCGAACACGCCGAAGTTGGTGATGTTGCGGACAGTAGCCTTGTGGGTGGAACCCACGGGATACTTCTCGCGGATGGACTCCCAAGGATTCTGGGTGAGCTGCTTCAGACCGAGGGACATCTTGCGGGCCTCGCGGTCCAGGGTCAGGATCACGGCCTCGACCTCGTCGCCGAGTTTGAGGAACTCCTGGGCGCTGTGCAGGCGCGGGCTCCAGGACATCTCGCTCACATGGACGAGACCCTCGACACCGGGCTCGACCTCGACGAAAGCGCCGTAGTCAGCGATGGCGACGACCTTACCCTTCACGGTGTCACCGACCTTCAGGTCAGCGGAGAGGCTCTCCCACGGGTGCGGGGTAAGCTGCTTCAGACCGAGGGCGATACGCTTCTGCTGCTCGTTGAAGTCCAGGACGACGACATTGATCTTCTGGTCCAGGGCGACGACCTCCTCGGGATGGGAGATGCGGCCCCAGCTGAGGTCGGTGATGTGGATGAGACCGTCCACGCCGCCGAGGTCCACGAACACGCCGTAGTTGGTGATGTTCTTGACCGTTCCCTCGAGCACCTGGCCCTTCTCCAGCTTGGAGATGAGCTCGGCGCGCTTGGCCTCCTGCTCGGCCTCGAGAAGGGCCTTGTGGGAGACGACCACGTTGCGGAATTCCTGGTTGATCTTGACGATCTTGAAGTCCATGTTGGTATCCACATAGACATCGTAGTCACGGATGGGCTTGATGTCGATCTGGGAACCCGGGAGGAAAGCCTCGATGCCGAACACGTCGACGATCATGCCGCCCTTCGTGCGGGTCTTGACATAACCCTTGACCACCTCGTTGTTCTCGTAGGCGGCGTTGACCATATCCCAAGACTTGAGCTGGCGGGCCTTCTTGTGGGAGATGACCAGCTGGCCCTTGCGGTCCTCGGCGGACTCGACGAGCACGTCCACCTTGTCACCGACCTTGAGGTCCGGGTTGTAACGGAACTCGGGGGCGGAGATGACACCTTCGCTCTTGGCGCCGATGTTCACGACGACCTCGCGCTTGTTGATCGCAGTGACAACACCCTCGACCACCTCGTTCTCGGTGACCTTCTGGAGGGTCTGGTTGTACAGGGCGGCGACTTCCTCGCGGTTCTCACCGGCGACGGTGTCGTTCTCGAACGCATCCCAGTCGAACTCCTCGGGAGCGACGGAGGCATTCAGACGGGCCTTCTTGGGTTCTTCTTTCTGGACGGGGGCCTCGTTCACCTGGGGCTCCTCGACCACGTTCTTGATTTCTTCAGACATAGTACTTTTGTTGGGATACTAGTTGTTTAACATTATTTCTTGTGCCTTCCGGACGGACAAAAAAGCACGCCTTCCGGAAAAGCGTGCAAAGATACGAAAAATTTCTGGTTTTCAAACGGTTTCCTAGAGCAATTTCTTCTTTTTGAAGACATACCAGATCGCCAGGCACGACAGCCCCATGACGCCCAGGATGATGATCCAGTTCCAGAAGGACGCATTGGGCTCGTCCGCCGCAATCATCGGCAGGCGGACATTCATCCCGTAGAAGCCCGCGATGAGGGTGGGCGGCATCAGGAAAACGGAGACCACCGTGAAGATCTTCATGATCTTGTTCTGTTCGAGATTGATCAGACCCAGGACCGTATCCTGCAGGTATTCCAGACGCTCGAAGCAGAAGTTCGTGTGATTCAGCAGGGAGGAAATATCCTGCAGAAGTACGTTCAGGCGCGGTTCCAGCGAAGACGGGACCTTGGTGCTCCGCATCAGGTTGGAGATCAGACGCTGCTTATCCACGACGTTCTCGCGGATCATCATGGTGTTTTCCTGGAGCTGGGAGATGTCGATCAGGAGTTCCTGGTCGATGTCCTCCTCCTCGTTGATCCGCTTGGCATACTGGGAGATCTCCTTGGACAGGAGCTCGATCATATCCGCATCCAGGTCCACACGCTGATCCAGGATCGTGGCGAAGACCGTGAAGCCGGAAGGATACTGCTTGGGATTCACCTGCAGGCGCCGCTGCAGTTCGGTGAAACTGCGGAGCGGCACTTCGCGAAGCGTCGTAAGCGTACGGTCCACCAGGGTGAAGGAGACCGCCTGCATATTGTACTCCTCCGCCCCCGGAGTCAGGAAGTTGGTATTGGCAAAGATCGCGTCGTCCGTCTCGAAATAGCGGGAGGAGCTTTCGATTTCCTCCGCCTGCGCACGGCTTTGGATCTCCGTCCCGAGGAAACTTTCCACGGCACGCTTTTCCGTACCGGAAGGATCCACCAGGTCGATCCAGACGGTATTCTCGATATCCAGCTTCGCGAAATCTTTCTCCGACTGGGAGACAAAGATCTTTCCGTTTTCCCTGTAGAAGATATTCAGCATATCGTTCCAGCGTGTTTTAGCTCCGGGCCAGTCGTACCGGATGGATTTTACATCAGTAACCAGCTGCCATTACGGAAAAGGCAGCCCACAAAGGTACTTATTTTTTCGGGAATTACAACAGTTCCCGCAGGAAAAAAGAAACAGGTCGGGAATTCCTTCCTGACCTGTGTCGGGATGATCCGACTCGAACGGACGACCCCTACGTCCCGAACGTAGTGCGCTAGCCAACTGCGCTACATCCCGATTGCCCTTGATGGAAGCCGGGCCGGCTTAAGGATCAGCTTACGAAAGCTTGTTGATGAAGACCTGGAGACCGCTCTTGAGGTTGGAGGCCTTGTTCTTGTGGATGACGCCGATCTTCGCGAGTTTGTCGATCATCGCATAGACCTTGGGGGCGCTTTCCTCGGCAGCTTTCTTGTCGGTGGTGTTACGGAGGTCGCGGATCGCGTTCCGCGTTGTCTTTGCATAATACTTGTTATGCAATCTGTGACGCTCGTTCTGGCGGGATGCCCGCTGAGCGGATTTCGTGTTTGCCATTGCTTTATTTTTTTTATTTCTGGTAGTGGGTAGGAGAATCGAACTCCTATTGCGGGAATGAAAATCCCGAGTACTAACCGTTATACGAACCCACCAAAGTGTCCTTTGTTCCGCTCACGCGGCATTGCCCGTTTTAAGGGAATGCAAAGGTAAGAATAATTTCCGGGAACGCAAAATTATTTTTCATTTTTCCACTCAAAGGAGTACAAGATGGACTCAACTTGGCGGAGATACTGGCGTTTATCGTACCGGGGAGCGAAGACGAAAGCCTCCAGGACGATGATGTCCTTCCCCGCTAGTTTGACAGTATTTTTTTCGATTTATTTGATAAAAGACCCTCAGAGGTCTTTTTTTTTGTCAATTTTATTTCTTATCTTTGTAATGTATTAGTAACGCATTATAAAGATAACATGACACTTC
>Ga0256405_10002532_pt1 | contig 41580 bp, 38 predicted proteins | sample RumenRJG_02DNA_FD_189096 | JGI IMG/M metagenome (GOLD analysis project Ga0256405, IMG submission 189096) | Bovine rumen microbial communities from Lethbridge, Alberta, Canada - RJG_02 | ecosystem: Host-associated > Mammals > Digestive system > Stomach > Rumen | place: Canada: Alberta... | reverse complement strand
TGGGGTGCCGACCGCATGACCGACGGTGCCGTTGCGCTGGCTGAGCGCATGAACATCCCGCAGATTGTCATCGGACTGACGATTGTTGCCATGGGAACATCGGCACCGGAACTGTTTGTGAGTCTCGTTTCTGCCATCAAAGGGACACCCGACCTCGCTGTCGGCAACGTGGTGGGCAGCAACATCTTCAACACGCTGCTGATTGTGGGCTGTGCAGCGATTGCCGCACCACTGGCAATGCTGAGAACGACAGTCAAAAGAGACCTGCCGTTCATCCTAGTTGTCTCTGCCCTACTCATGGTCATGTGTCTCGATATGCACATCACACGCATAGACGCACTTATTTTATTCGGACTGTTCCTGCTCTACATTGCATACACCTTGGCGAAGAGCGGCAAATCTCAGACTGAGGATGAAACAGAAAAGAAAGGCTATTCGCCCCTGAAATCGGTCTTTTTGATAGCGCTCGGACTGGGCTGTCTGATTCTTGGCAGTAACCTGTTTGTCAATGGTGCCACGGAGATTGCCTCCCTGCTGGGCGTATCCGAAGCCGTCATCGGTCTGACCGTCGTCGCCGGAGGCACGTCGCTCCCCGAGTTGGCAACGAGCGTTGTGGCAGCACGCAAAGGACAAAGTGCGATTGCCATTGGCAACGTGATAGGCTCGAACATCTTCAATATCCTGATGATTCTCGGCATTACGGGCATCATCTGTCCGATGCAGATTCAAGGCATCACGACGGTTGACCTCTGCGTGATGACTGCAAGTTCCCTGCTGCTATGGCTGTTTGCCTTCACCAAACTGAAGGTGGCGCGCTGGGAAGGTGTCGTCCTCGTGCTGCTGTTCTTTGGATACATGTACTGGCTGATTAGTGAAGCCATTTAATCTGCAGCCATCAGACCGAGAAAAAGGATTGATGAGATAACGAAAAATCGGGCGGATTTCCCCAAAAGGAAGTCCGCCCGTTTTTTTGTGTGCGTTCCGTTCTTTTATATATCCAATGACGGCATCACGATATGATTGTCGGTCTTGTTCTCTTTCAGTTTGCGCTTGAACAGTTCAAAGCGGTAGCCGAGCGTGACGGAGAAGCCATTGTTTCTCAGCGCCTTTACACCGTCGTCTATGCTGGTAGCGGCAAAATCTGCCGTATAGCGCACGCCGAGCATGATGTTTTTATACTCATACGAAGCGCCGGCAACTACTCCCGCATTCAACTTCGCCACGTTGTCTTCCACGAGTTTGTGGTCTTTGATGTTCACCCCTGCCTGTATGCCGGCATGAATGCCGAAGCCGTGCAGGAAATAGGCGTGGAAGAGGATGGGCACCGTCAGATAGTCGAGTCCGACGTTCCCGCCGTTCGTCTTGAACCCCTGTTGTGAATAATTCAATCCGCCCGATATGGCAAAAGTGCGGTCCATCTGATATTCCCATTCCGCCCCGATAAGGAAACCGGCTTTGGTCTTTGGCGACAAACTGGTCGAAATCTTGTTGATGTTGGTAAAATTCACCCCTGCAAATGTGCGTAGGGATATGCTGTACGGCTCTCTTTGCGCATGAACGGCAAGCGTCATGGTCAGAGCAAGTGATAATATCAATAGTTTTTTCATGATGATTGTGAATTACTATTTTCTTACTTGAGAACTTCTGCCAGCTTGCTCAGCAGTTTTTCGCCACGCAGGTCGATAGCGATAATCTTACCTTCGCCATCGAGCAGGATGTTCGCAGGAATAGCAGAGATGCCATATACGCCGGCGGCTTCGCTCTGCCAGTATTTCAAATCCGAAAGTTGCGGCCAAGTCATGCCGAGCTGCTTGACGCCCGCTTTCCATGCCTCAGCCTTCCGGTCAAATGACACGCCGATGATTTCATAGCCTTTATCCTTGAACTGCTCATAGCTCTTGACCACAGTCGGCATCTCCTGACGGCAGGGACCGCACCACGATGCCCAGAAGTCGATCAGCACGACTTTCCCTTTGCCGCACCATTCGCTCAACTTGTGCATCTGACCATCCATGTCGGGTATTTCCATGTCGGTGAACATCATGCCGGGCTGACGCTTCTTCAGATTCTCATACACCCGCTTCACGCCTGCCATATTGGGATGATCATAATAAGGTGCGGCTGGGTTGAGGAAGTTCGCCATGTCCTCGAACGACATGGCGTAAACCAATTCCGGCAGATACACCGCAGGAATCAGCGTGTGGGTGAGCTGTTTCAACTGACTGATTTGCTTCCCCTGCACTTCATCCATCATTTCCGATGCCTTTTTCTGCATTTCCGCCATGTTCTCTGGTGTTGCCTGTGACTGCAATGTGGCAAAGGTTTCAGAAAGCTCCGTATTCATCTGGTCAAAAGACTTGTCCGTTTCTGCCAGTTTCATATTCAGCTCCGAGCCTTTCAGTGTCTTCTCTTCCAGATTCACCTCGACTGGAAATCCATCATTGATAACCGGCATGTAATATTCTCTGCTTCCTATGCCCAGGACCATGTTTCCCTCCAAATCCTTCACATAAGTGAACTTGCCGTCTTTCGCCACGACACTGTCAATAGGCGTGGGACGCCCTTTCAGCTGATAGATATAAACTGTTTTCACGCTCGGTGCACAAGAGCCGCTTACTCCGAACTTCACCTGTGCCTGTACGTAGAGTGCTGACATGATGAGCACTGCTGTCAAAAGTATTTTTCTCATATTCTTAATGATTGGTGTTAAATGTTAGGGCACAAAAATACAAAATTATTTTCAAAGAATCGTTTTTCTCCCTTAAAATTATATGAACAGGCATTTCATCCTCCCGTTTTTCACGATGAAAAAATATACGCATAAACTGTATAAATATAACAGGTGAACTTTCATTTTCCAAAAGTTGAACTTTTGCGTCCTGAAAGTTGAACTTTCACCGCCTAAAAGTTGAACTTTTGGAGGCTAAAAGTTCAACTTTTGGAACGCATCTCCCAAACCGCTGTATATCAAACAGTTAAAAATACGCCTGGACAAAAGTGGTTTTGCATAAAAATACAAAACGCCCCGTGAGGCTTTCCCTCTTCTTCGGCATCAATTTTTACAGTTTCTGGATGAAGGTTTTTCACTGAAAAAAAATTGTTTGCGCACACGGAAAGATAGCAAGCGGAAAATTCCCGTTTTTCTTTTGTCAGAACAAAAAAAGGTTATACCTTTGCACCCTGAAAATAAACTTATACACGTAATTTACATTTATGGACAAAAAGACAGTAGTCATCGGAGTAATCGGTGCCGATGCTCATGCAGTGGGAAACAAAATTATCGATTTGACGTTACGCAATCAGGGATTCGAGGTTGTCAACCTCGGCGTAATGGTTTCTCAGGAAGAATTTATCAACGCAGCGATAGAGACCAATGCGGATGCCATCCTCGTTTCGTCCCTCTACGGACATGGCGAGATTGACTGCATGGGTCTGCGCCAGAAGTGCGACGAGGCAGGTCTGAAAGGCATTCCCCTTTTCGTAGGCGGCAACCTCGTGGTCGGAAAGCAGAGTTTTGAAGAAGTCAAAGGTCGTTTCCTCGACATGGGATTCGACTATGTATATCCTCCCGGAACCCCGATTGAGGACACGATTGTAGATATCAAGAAAGTGCTGAAGATGGATTGATGCCATCAGCGAGAGAGATGAAAATTCTGACAGTCGATATAGGAAGCACCTTCACAAAGCTCACGGCAGTGGACGGCGACGCGCGTTGCGTGATAGGAACGGCACAGTCGTTCACAACCATCGAGACCGACGTGATGGATGGTTTCGGGAAGGCATGGGCAGCACTGACGGAAAAGCGCGAGGGAAACCCTTGCGCTGATTTTCGTTATGACGAACTGCTCGTGTGCAGCTCGGCAGCCGGAGGCTTGAAGATGGTGGCACTGGGACTGGTGCCCGACCTGACGGTGAAGGCAGCGCGCACGGCTGCTTCGAATGCCGGTGCAAAGGTGATGAAGACCTATGCCTACGAAATCAGTGGTGGCGAACAGGAAGAAATCTATCAGATTAACCCCGACTTGGTGCTCCTCTGCGGAGGAACAGACGGCGGAAACAAGGAGGTAATCCTTGCCAACGCCCACCGGCTGTGTGCCATCGACCGCCCTTTCACGACCATCATCGCAGGCAACAAGAGTGCTTCTGACGAACTGAAAGCCATCTTCGAACAGGCAGGAAAAAGCTATGTGCTGACTGAAAACGTGATGCCCGAGTTCAACAAACTCAATATCGAACCAGCGCGCGATGCCATCCGCAACCTCTTTATCTCGAGAATCGTGGACGCCAAAGGACTGAACAAGATTCAGTCGATGACCCCACACAAAATCATCCCGACACCCTTGGCTGTGCTGCAGGCATGTGAACTGTACAGCAAAGGCACGGCAAACAAGGCTGGTCACGGTGATATGCTGGCGGTGGATATCGGTGGCGCAACGACCGACGTCTATTCGATGGCATCGGGAGAACCGAGCGTGGACAGCACCTTGGTGAAAGGACTGCCAGAACCGTGGAGCAAACGGACGGTGGAAGGCGACTTGGGCATGCGCTACAGCCTGCCACACGTCTATGAACAAATCGAGGAAGCAGGCATCCCCAAAGAGATTGATGCAGAAAAACTGAAAAACTGGGTGGCACTCTGTTCGGAACATCCCGACACGCTCCCAACACCCGATTCGGAAGAAGAACGCCTGGAAGAGTTTCTCGGCAGGTCGGCAGTGGCTATTGCCGTGGAGCGTCATTGCGGACGCATGGCAGAAGTCTATACGCCGATGGGACTGATGCATACACTCGAAGGAAAAGACCTGCTGGAAGTGCCGGCAGTCATCGGTATCGGAGGCGTCGTTCGCAACAGTCGCCGACCGGTGGAAATACTGAAAGGGGCATTGTACGACCTGCGCCGTTCGGAATGCACCAAGCCGTTGCACCCCAAATTCTATCTCGACGAACGCTATATCTACGCATCAATGGGCTTGCTCAGTATGATTGACCCGGACTTGGCTTTCGACATCATGACCAAAGAGACCAAAGAACTGGAAGCCGCCGCTTCCGGACATCAACAATACCACAGCTCCATTTCCGACGAGGCGGCAGCTGCGGAAGGATTTTGCATGTAAATAACTTAAAAAACAATATAATAAACGTATGGACACAGAATTGAAAAATCAAAGAATTCCCGACGACGCCTTTATGGCGGAGCGGAAAGAAGTTCTGCAACAATGGCCGACAGGCAAAGACATCGATTTCCAAGAGGCAGTGGATTATCAGTTATCCATCCCTCATGAAAGACGCTTCGGAGAGAAGCTGGCTAAAGCCGAGAAGGAAGGTGTGACGCTGATTCAGCCCCGCGCCGGTGTGGCACTCTATCAGGAACAGATAGAATTGTTGCAATATCTGGAGAACGAAGGCGGTGCCGACTTGCTCCCGACGACCATCGACAGCTATACGCGTCTGAACCGTTATAACGAGTGCGAAGTGGGTATCAAGAAGAGTCAGCAGTCGGGACGCTCGATGCTGAACGGTTTCCCGGCAGTGAACTACGGTGCGAAGGTGTGCCGCATGGTTACTTCCGCATTGAAGAGCCCCGTGCAGGTGCGCCACGGAACGCCCGACGCACGTCTTCTGACCGAAATCGCCATCGCCGGAGGTTTCACATCATACGAAGGTGGTGGAATCTCCTACAACATCCCCTATTCAAAGAATCACGCCATTGACAAGACCATCAAGTATTGGCAGTATGCCGACCGCCTCGTAGGTATGTACGAAGAGGCTGGCGTGAGCATCAACCGCGAGCCGTTCGGTCCGCTGACAGGTACACTTATCCCGCCTTGTATCTCAAACTCAGTGGCGATTATCGAAGCGCTGCTCGCAGCCACACAGGGTGTGAAGGATATCACCGTAGGTTACGGACAGATAGGAAACTTGATTCAAGACGTTGCTGCCATGCGTGCATTGGCAAAGCAGACGAAGGAATATCTGCACAAATACGGTTTCGACGATGTGCGTGTGACCACCGTGTTCCACCAGTGGATGGGCGGATTCCCGCAGGACGAGTCGAAAGCATTCGGTGTTATCTCCTGGGGTTCTGCAGCTGCTGCACTGTCGAAAGCCACGAAAGTTATCGTAAAAACTCCGCATGAGGCTTATGGTGTGCCGACCAAGGAGGCAAACGCATGTGGTCTGAAAGCCACCAAGCAAGTCATCTCCATGCTTCGCGACCAGGATTTGCGTGAGATTCCTCTCGTAGTGAAAGAGAGCAACATCATCGAGGCAGAAGTGAAGTGCATCATGGACAAGGTGGAAGAACTCGGAAAGGGCGACATCGCCATCGGTACGGTTGCCGGTTTTGAATCAGGCGTACTGGACATTCCGTTTGCTCCCAACCGCCACAATGCAGGTAGAGTTCTGCCGGCACGCGACAACGACGGAGCTATCCGTATCCTTGAAATGGGCAACCTGCCCCTGTCACAGGATCTGAAAGATTTCCATCGCATGAAGCTGGAAGAGCGTGCGAAGTTCGAAAACCGACAGGTATCCCTGCAGATGGTGATCGACGACGTGAGTGCCATCGAAAAAGGTTTCCTCGTCGGTCGTCCGGAAACAGAGCACATGAAACACGTATAAGATACGAAGACCCTGAAAGTGTAAAGTAATCAACTTTAAATATCAATCGTAAAATGAAAATCAAAAAAGTAGTTTGTTCTGCCGGGAAGACAGGTTTCTTCTTCGACGATCAGAAAGCCATTAAGGCTGGTGCAAAAAACGACGGCAACTTCTATGTAGGCGAGCCGATGACTCCTGGTTTTACTTCAGTAAGACAGATGGGTGAATCAATCTCTGTGATGTTTGTTCTTGAAGACGGGCAGATTGCTTATGGCGACTGCGCTGCCGTTCAGTATTCCGGTGCAGGCGGACGTGACCCGCTGTTCCTCGCTGAGAACTTCATTCCTGTAATCGAGAAGGAAATTGCTCCGAAATATGAGGGCATCGAAATCACGAAGTTCCGTGAAATGGCTGACATTGTTGACAAGATGGTTTCCCCGTCAACAGGCAAGGTTTATCACACAGCCATCCGCTACGGCGTTACTCAGGCTTGTCTCGATGCAGTGGCTAAGAGCCAGCACAAACTCATGGCAGAAGTGATTGCCGAAGAGTATGGAACACAGGTGAGCAAAGAGATGATTCCTATCTTCACACAGTCAGGCGACGACCGCTACATGAATGCCGACAAGATGATCATGAAGGCAGCCGCCGTTCTTCCTCACGCTCTTTTCAACCACGTAGAGGATAAGACTGGCGTGAACGGCGAGAAACTCGAGGCATACGTAGAGTGGCTCCGCGACCGCATTCTCGACAAGAAGCCTCGCCCAGACTACAATCCGATTTTCCACATTGACGTATATGGTACGCTCGGCTTGGTTTTCAACAATGACTTCAAGCGCATCGCAGAGTACATCGCCGGTCTTGCCAAGAAAGCACAGCCGTTCCACCTCCGCATCGAAGGTCCGGTGGATATGGGCGAGAAGCAGGCTCAGATTGAAGCACTCGCAGCCATCCGCCGCTACATGGAAGAACTGGGAACAGATGCTGAAATCGTAGCCGACGAGTGGTGCAACACATTCGAGGACGTGGTTGACTTTACAAAGGCAAAGGCTGGCCACATGGCACAGATTAAGACACCGGACCTCGGCGGTATCAACAATTCTATCGAGGCAGTGCTCTATTGCCGCCAGAACGGCATGGGCGCATATCTGGGCGGTACTTGCAACGAGACCAACCGCTCGGCAGAAGTCGGCGCACACGTAGCGATGGCAACACAGCCGAAGCAGTATCTCGCAAAACCAGGTATGGGTGTTGACGAGGGCTACATGATTGTCTTCAACGAGATGTCACGCATCCTCGCTCTTACAAAATAATAACAGATATCAGTCGGATGACCGGTATCAGAGATGTTGACGCTTGCCAATGGCTCGTACCGGTCATCTGACACATTATTTAAATAAAAAGATGATGAACACTGAAAATAAAAACGAAATCCGAGTGTTGTCCCCGACAGCTATCCTCGGATATGGTTTCCCGGAAGAATCTTTCTGGGAAGGCATGCGCCGGCAGCCAGACGTGATTGCTGTTGACGCAGGTTCTACCGACCCCGGACCTTACTATCTGGGCGCCGGTTACTCTTTCACTGACCGCAATGCGGTGAAGCGCGACCTCGCCATCATGATTCCTGCAGCGCTCGAAGCAGGCATTCCCTGCATGATCGGTACGGCAGGCGGAAGCGGTGCACGTCCTCATGTAGAGGAAACAATCGGCATCATCAAAGAAATCGTGGCAGAGAAGAATCTCCACTTCAAAATGGCTGTCATCCAGTCTGAATTTGAAAAAGACTATATCAAGGAGAAAATCCGCAAGGGCGACATCTCTCCGCTCGGACCCGTTCCTGAGCTGAAGGAGTCTGACGTGGACGAATCCATCCACATCGTTGCCCAGATGGGCGAAGAGCCGTATATCAAGGCGCTTGAAGAAGGAGCACAGGTGATTCTCGCCGGTCGCAGCTACGACCCGTGCGAGTTCTCGGCACTGGCTATCAGCAAGGGATTCGACAAGGCTTTGGCTATCCACATGGGTAAGATTCTCGAATGTGCAGCCATCACAGCACTCCCCGGCAGCGGTAGCGACTGTATGCTCGGCACGTTGAAGAAAGACAGCTTCGTCGTTGAGCCGCTCAACCCGATACGCAAGTGTACGGCACTCTCAGTTGCAGCCCACTCGCTCTACGAGAAGTCAAACCCGTACTTCCTGCCCGGACCGGGCGGTGCGCTCGATCTGCACGAGACCAAGTTCAACCAGCTGAGCGACACACAGGTGGAAGTGAGCGGAACGAAGTTTGTTCCGACAGAGGAATATTTCGTGAAACTCGAGGGCGTGCGCCGCGTCGGTTATCGCACGATGTCGCCGGCAGCCACCCACGACCCCGTGATGATCAGCCAGATAGACACCGTCGTTGAGAAAGTGCGCGAGCGTGTGGAAGACAACTTCCGCAACTCAGGAATGAAAGACTTCTATCTGGATTTCAAGATCTACGGCAAGAAAGGCGTGATGCACATGTTCCCCGAGACACCCGACTCACAAAGCGACGAGCTGCTCATCATCATCGAGGCAGTGGCTCCCACGCAGGAAGAGGCGAACACCATCTGTGGCTTCGCACGTTCAACCATGCTCCACTATGGCTACGAGGGACGTATCTCCACTGCCGGCAACCTCGCATTCCCGTTCTCACCGAGCGACTGCAAGATGGGCGCCGTCTATGAGTTCAACGTCTATCACCTCATGCGCATCGAAGACACATGCGCTCCGTTCCCCATCACATACATGAACTTCTAAAAAAGAAAGGAACACAAACATGGAAAAACATAAGTTGATAGAACTTGCATCGGTCATCCGCAGCAAGAATAGTGGTCCTTACGAGCTCACCTTCGACGTGATTTTCAAGGATTTCGAGACCTACGGAAAGGTGAAGGCAGCGCAGTCAATCACGAAGGAAGGGTTCGCAAAGCTCTATGGCATTCCTGAGAGCGACATCTTCCACCTCGTCTATTTCGACCCGGCGAAGGCTGTCAAAATCACCATCCGCCGTCCCATTCCTTCTGGCGCGCTCGGTGAGACCGACGTCTATGGCGCTCAGCAGCATGCGCCGCTGATGGGCATGGAAGTGGAGTTCTAAGCGACAGACAGGACTTCAGTCACACAGAGAAAGATACCCGCATCCGTTCGGGTATCTTTCTTTTTTTTGCCGCCGATTCACAGCGATTGTTTCATTTCGCGCGAACGAATACACATTATTATATATAGGAGGAGTGTGTATTTTCTTTTTCTCTAAATATTTTTTAACGCCCCCCATTTAATGGTTTTTTGCTAAACTTTCTTTTTTTCTTGATTTTTTATTCGTATTTTTGCAGCATAATTCAGGAAATATCTAATTATGAAAAATTAATTTCAATTATGGCAGTATTCTATACGTTGTATCAGAACAACCGTGAAGGTTTTGTGAACAAGGGCAAGTGGTATGCCCGTGTGAGAGTGAATCAGGTGAAGACGATGAAGGACATCGCCCGTGAGATTCAGGACATTGCCTCGGTGCGCAAGTCTGACGTGATGGCTGTGCTGACCGAGCTGCCCGACGTGATGAACAAGATGCTCGAGGAGGGTCACCGCGTGAAGCTCGACGGGTTCGGCTCTTTCAAGATTGGCATACGCACGAAGCCCGCCGCCACGGTACGGGACTTCTCGGTAGTGAAGAACATCAAGTCGTCGCACATTGTCTTCCAGCCCGACCGGCTCTACGAGGCGAACGGCAAGAAGGGCACGCGATTCCTCGCCTCCACGCTCGAATTCAAGGAGTGGGGTGAAGGAAGCAAGGACGGTGGAGTGAACCCATGAATGCGCTGCGTTGAACGTAGCGCATTCGTGTGTTTAATACAGCACACCGCTGTATTCAATGCAGCGAGGCGCTATGTTAAACGCAGCGGAAACTTCCGGGCAGCGTTGCGCCATGCGCCCGTGGTTTCGGCACTTTCCACAAGAAAGAAGTTTTTCATTACTTTATAATATTAAGATTTTAGTTGGGCATTCAGGCTGCCGTGAGGCATTCAGCCCACTCGTAAAAGTCTGGAGGAGGAAAACTTTTTCGCCGTCTGTTGTGAAACAGGCATCTCCTCCTGCATGTAATTCATTTACATCATTTTATTATTGTTATTATTATTATTATCTACTTTTTAACTATCGCTCCCCCGGCGTTGTGAAACGCTGGGGCTTTTTTATATACCGCAAGCAAACGTAGATATCACTTAAAGGCATAAGAAAAGTGCGCCCCGGAAAACCGGAGCGCACTTTTCTTTTATAAATGAATGGCTTTATTTCGCACATCCCGGACACCACGGCTTCAGCTGCTTGAAGAAGTCGTTGCCCTTGTCATCAACGAGGATGAATGCGGGGAAGTCCTCGACCTGAATCTTCCAGACAGCCTCCATTCCGAGTTCGGGATATTCCACGCACTCGATGCTCTTGATGTTGTCTTGAGCGAGCACGGCTGCCGGTCCGCCGATAGAACCCAGATAGAAACCGCCATACTTCTGGCAGGCATCGGTCACTTGCTGCGAGCGGTTGCCCTTGGCAATCATGACGAGCGAACCGCCTGCCGCCTGGAACGGATCAACGTATGGGTCCATGCGCTGTGCGGTGGTCGGTCCCATCGAACCGCACGGCATTCCTGCCGGAGTCTTTGCCGGTCCTGCATAATATACAGGATGGTTCTTGAAATATTCGGGCAGTCCCTCGCCGTTGTCGAGACGCTCCTTGAGTTTAGCATGAGCGATATCGCGAGCCACAACGATAGTTCCGTTGAGCAGCACACGCGTAGCCACAGGATATTTCGACAGTTCCTTGCACACGTCGGCGATAGGCTGGTCGAGATTGATGCGGATAGGCTCGCCCTCGCCGCCACGACGCAGTTCTTCGGGAATGAGTTCGTAGGGTTTGTCGTCCATCTTCTCAATCCAGAGACCGTCCTTGTTGATCTTCGCCTTGATGTTGCGGTCTGCCGAGCAGCTGACGCCCATTCCGACAGGACATGAGCCTCCGTGGCGCGGCAGGCGTACGACGCGGATATCATGGCAGATGTATTTTCCGCCGAACTGTGCACCGAGTCCGATGCGGTGTGCCTCATCGGTCAGCGTCTTCTCCAGCTCGAGGTCGCGGAATGCGCGTCCAGTCTCGTCGCCCGTCGTCGGCAGGTTGTCATAGAAGTGGGTCGATGCCAGCTTCACGGTGAGCAGGTTGCGCTCAACGCTGGTTCCGCCGATGACGAATGCAATGTGATAAGGCGGGCAGGCTGCCGTTCCGAGCGTCTTCATCTTCTCTACGAGGAAGGGCACGAGCTTCTGCGGATTGAGCAGCGCCTTGGTCTCCTGATAGAGGTAGGTCTTGTTGGCGGAGCCGCCACCCTTTGCGATGAAGAGGAAGCGGTATTCCATACCTTCTGTCGCCTCAAGGTCAATCTGTGCCGGCAGGTTGCAGCGCGTGTTCACCTCTTCATACATCGTGAGCGGCGCATTTTGCGAATAGCGCAGGTTTTCCTCTGTATAGACATTATAGACACCGCGTGTGAGAGCCTCCTCGTCGCAGCATCCCGTCCACACGTGCTGTCCCTTTTCGCCGTGGATAATAGCGGTTCCTGTGTCCTGACAAACGGGAAGCAGTCCTTTGGCTGATACCTCCGCATTGCGGAGCATGGTCAGTGCCACGTACTTGTCGTTGTCGGAAGCCTCCGGATCGTGGAGAATCTTAGCCACTTGCTCATTGTGTGCACGGCGCAAGTGGAACGATACGTCCTTGAAAGCCTGCTGCGTCAACATGGTCAGTGCTTCGGGGCTTACTTTCAGGATGGGTTGTCCTTCGAACTCGCTCATGCTGACGCCTTCTTTGGTCAGCAAATAGTATTCCGTATCGTCCTTTCCTGTCTGGAACATGGGCGCATACTTAAACTCTGGTGTGTTAGCCATAATGTTTCTGTTTTATATATTAATAATGTATTAGTAACCGAAAATTTGCTCTGTCGTCAAGCGATGAACCGGACCAATCTTCTCCAGTGCCTTCATGTCGAGTTCCTTCTCGTCGCCGAGGATGATATACTTATAGGTCTTGTTCGTCATATTCTCTTTCTCGAAGTTGAGCACATCCTGCAGGGTGATAGAAGGTAACGAATTATAAATCTTCTCGTTCAAGTCGTAGTCGAGTCCGCGCATCTTGGCATTGTAATATGCGTTGAGGATATTGAACTTCGTGGTGCGTGCACTCTGCAGACTCTTCATCACACTCTGCTTTGCGATGTCGAAGGCTGCCTGGCTCTGCGGCATGTCTTCAAGCAGTTGGTTGAATACACGGATGCAGTCCATCATCTTGTCGTTTTGAGACACGATATAAGTATAGTAGTCTTCCTTCTCGTTCGGACGGAACGGCGTGTTGTAGCGAGCCGACGCACTGTAAGCCAAGCCACGTGCCTCGCGCAGTTCCTGGAACACGATGCTGTTCATTCCGCCACCGAAATACTCGTTGAACATACGGATGAGTGCAGCATTCTCCGGCGACCAGTCTTTTCCTTCGTTGTGATACTGACGCATATAGATGTTCTTTGCTTCATACGGAGCAATGTAAACTTCGTTCTGCGGAGTGTTCTGAGCCATATATTCGCGACCGGCAGGAGCTTTCACCAGTTTCTTCGCTGTCTTGTGGTTCTTGTTGAGCACTGCATCCAGTTCCTTCTCACTCATCGGACCATAATACATCACGGTGTGTTCGAACTGCAAGAGTTTCTTCAGCTGGTCGAGCATCGCTTGCGGGTCACAACTGCGAAGTTCCTGCTCTGAGAGCGTATTGAGAGCCGCATTGTACGGACCGTACTCCACGTAGCTGGTCAGACGGTTGAAATTCGACTGCTGATTCTTTTTAGCATCGTTGCGGGACTTGATGACGAGGTTCACGTACTGATCGTAGCTGTCCTTATTGCCTTTGGCATTGAGAATCAGTTCTTCCAGCAGTGCCAAAGCGGCAGGCATGTTTTCATTGAGTCCGGTAAGCGAAATGGTCGTTCCGTAAGAACCAACGCTGATGCGGTAGTCGCATGCCAGTTTGTAGAACTCCTGCTTCAGCTGGCTCACACTCTTCTTATTTGTGCCCACATATTCGAGATAGCTGGGTGCAAACTCAAAGCCCTTGATGTCTTCCGTTCCGAAGTCGTAACGGAACACCAGCGTGAAGAGTCCGTCCTCAGTGTTCTGCTTGTAGAGCAGCGGCAGACCTTTCTTGGTCTTGCTCACCGTGAGGTCTTTCTTGAAATCGAGGAAACGCGGCTGAATCGGTGCCACATGCGAATTCTTGATTTCATTCAGGAAGGCGCTCGACATGTCGCGGTTGGTCGGTATCGGAGTGATTTCCGGCTTCTCGATTTTCTTCTGTGTGTCGTCCGTACCTATTTTCTTATATACGCAAACGAAGTTGTCGTTGAGATAGCGGTTGGCAAAATCCAGAACCTCCTGCTTCGTCAGTTTCTCTGCACGTTGGAACTGTGTTGCAATGTCAGCCCAGTCGCGCTGGCAGATAAATGCGTCAACCATTTCGCCTACGCGGTAGCGGTTGCTCTGCAGCGCACGGAAATAGTCGAGTTTCATATTGTTGATAACCGACGGGAGCAGGTCGTCGCTGAACTCTCCGCGCTTGAATTTCTCAAACTCTCCGAGAATCAGTGCACGGAGTTCTTCAAGGGTCTGACCCTGTTTCGGACTTCCAGAGATGAGGAACACTGAATAGTCGTCCATCGGTGATGGACCAGCACCGACGCTTTGTACTTTCATCGTCTGCTCAAGGTTGGTCTCAAAGAATCCAGCCTTACCATTAGTCAGCATGTTGCCGATAACGATCAGCGTATCAGCCTGCCCGCTACGTGTGCCGTCGAAGCGCCAAGCAAGACGCAGGTTCTCTGCCTCCTTACCCACGATGGTCGTGTCTATCGGCGCCGTGATGGCTGGCTGAGGTCCATATTCAGGACGGGAAAGTGTCTCGCTCTTCTTCCATGAACCGAAATATTTGTCGAGGATGACAATCACCTCATCGGGATTGAAGTCACCAGCCATACAGATTGCCACGTTGTTGGGCACATAGTAACGGTTGAAATAGTTCTTGATGTTCGTGATAGAAGGGTTCTTCAGGTGTTCCTGCGTACCGATTGTCGTCTGTGTTCCATAAGGATGCGTGGGGAAAAGCTTCTTGTTCATCGCTTCCCAAACCTTGCGGTTGTCTTGCGCCATACCGATATTCTTCTCCTCATACACAGCCTCCAACTCCGTATGGAAACCGCGAATCACCATGTTCTGGAAACGGTCGGCTTGAATGCATGCCCAGTTCTCCACCTCATTCGAAGGAATATTCTCCGTATAGCAAGTCACGTCGTTCGATGTATAGGCATTCGTACCCTGCGCACCGATGGCAGACATCAGCTTGTCGTATTCGTTCGGAATGAAATATTTGGCAGCAATCTGCGACACACTGTCGATTTCATGATAGGCTTTTTTACGCGCAACGGGGTCAGTCAACTTGCGGTAAGCCTCGAAACGCTGCTCAATCTCGTCCAGAAGCGGAGCCTCTGCTTCGGGATTGTTCGTGCCGTACTGCTTCGTTCCCTTGAACATGATGTGCTCGAGATAGTGAGCCAATCCCGTCGTTTCAGCCGGGTCGTTTCGGCTTCCCGTGCGAACGGCAATGTGAGCATCGATACGCGGTGTCTCCTTGTTCACAGAGAGATAAACTTTCAGCCCGTTCGGCAGCGTGTAGATGCGTGTCTGCATCAGGTCACCGGGAACGGTCTCATACTTGTAATTCTGCGCCTGCGCACTCATTCCGAGTGTCAAAAGACAGGCAATCATCCATGATTTTAATTTCATTTTCTCGGTTATTTTGGATTAAGATTTCATTTGTCTATTAGCGAAGCGTTCTCATATTCATGCTCCTTGTCCAACTGTTGCAGGAAGTTGGTCAGCAAATCCTCCTCCACGTCTCCCTGCTGGAACTCCTTCTCCGCATCGCTTCTTATCTCTGCAATCCACGCACGGCGAGCCGTCACATAGTCTTCACGCACACGCTCAGCCTCCGCTTCCGTAAATCTGTCCAGACCATAGTAGTCGCAAATCAGCTGGTAAGCATACGCCCAACGATATTCTGCATAATTCTCGTGGATGATGCGGAAACGGTCAAGCACGTCATTGATGTCCTGAATATTTCCGTTTTTCACGTCATCTACAATTTTCAGTTCCTCGCTTTCCGGCAAGAGCAACCCGGAAAGGTCGTTCCATTTTCCTTTCCCAATCTCTGTTTTCGGGTCTTCCAGCGTATGTCGCTTCAGCGTCGCTCCCATAAAGATGCGCAACGCCATGTCATAGTTCTGGATACCCTTACGCAGCGTGCTCGCCTTGATTACATACTCATGATAATTATACGTTGAAACGTTGTCACCACTCGCTGACCGCAAATCCTCAAGTATCTTCTTTCCGCGCAGAATCTCTCCTACAGAGAAAGGACTCAGCCAGTCAAAGTTCACAATACTCTTCTGACCGCTCCGGGGACGCATGTCGCGCTTCGGCCATTTGCGAATGTCGCGGTAAAGACCAACCGTCGTCAGATTCCGACCGGGAACCAAATACATCGTGTCGCCATAAGCAATCAGATAAGAGAACGGCAACGAACGCGTATCAGGATGATACATCAGCTTGCCGAAACAGACACTGAACGTACCAATATGCGCCGGCATCAGAATATAAGCACCGCTGGCTGTCTTCGAACCGCGCTCAAGTGTCCCGTAGTGTATCGGTCCCATTTTGTAAGCATGGTTCGAGAAGTTGGTCGCCGAACCGGCATTGTAAAATGAAAACTGACCGCCGATAAGCAGCGAACTCTTGTGATGGGAAGCCGAAAACGGACCACAGAAAGCAGCACACGCCTCGCCGTTCGACATATACGAATTTGCAAAGAAGATACTACTCTCTGCCGTAAAACCATTACTAATCTGACAAGCCTCACCCACGAAGCAGTTCTCCAGCTTCACCGAATTCAGAATCGACGAGCCGTCGTAGATGATGGAGTTCTCACAAATCACACCACTCCCGATATACACACTCGCCTCAGGAATACTCTTAATAGAACAGTCGCTCAGACGACAGGCACCGATAATCTCACAATCATCATTGATATGCGTGTTCGTTATCTCACCCGTATTCAAAATCTTGACATGGTTACCCACCGTCCCACGGTCAGGCACCGTCAAGACAATGTCCTGTCTGACAAGTTTCTTAATCGCATTCATAAACAACTTGTCGTGACAATACTTCACCATCAAAGCAGCCAACTGACTCGTCAGACCGTCGAACAACACCACGTTGCCGTCGCCCACCTCGTTGAGCACAGAGATGATATGCCCCTCTCCGAAGGTTGCACCCTCAGTCGTCTCCATCGTGTTCACATTCGAGATATAACACTCATTTCCGATAGTGTAGTTATTGATGAAGTTACCGATGTTCTCAATCAGGCAGTCGTTGCCGATAATCACATTGCGAAGCGTGGCATTCCTGATGCCCGAATGCTTCATAAACCCCTTGCTCACCTCGAGGTCTTTCTCAAACACACCCAACCGGACATCACCATAGAAAGAGACATTTTTCAAAGGTTCAGCGCGGAACCCCTCAGCCACCAGGACCTTATTCCAGTCTTCAGCCTGACAGCCTCCTCCCTCAAGAATGCCAATCTCCTCAAACGTCAGTGAACGATAATCTTCCATAATTCTTCAATTTTATTATTAGCGAAGCGCTATTAACCGCAGATTTCGCCGATTACACAGATTATTTTCTGCTACAAAGGATAAACCATTTTCAGCAAGAAACCCTCTAACCATATTTATCAATTGTCAATTATCAATTTTAAACATCTCCTTCCGAAGGATAAAGAAAATCATTATAAGGATACTTCTGCACATGCAGCTGTCTCACCTTCTCATAAAGCACACGCCTCATCTCCTCAATGTTCTGCCGCTCACGCGCACTGATAAACAGACAGTTCTCGTTCAGCTTCGCCATCCAAGTGCGCTTCAGTTCCTCCAGCGTCACGTTCTCACGCGTAGGCGGTGTTAGGTCATCAGCCTCCTTCTCCACCCACCTGTAAGCGTCAATCTTGTTAAAGACCACCATCGACGGCTTCTCAGCACAACCCAAGTCGCCCAGCGTCTTCTCAACAACAGCTATCTGCTCCTCAAAATCAGGGTGAGAGATATCTACCACATGCAGCAGCAAGTCTGCCTCGCGCACCTCGTCCAACGTTGATTTGAAAGAATCGACCAAATCCGTAGGCAACTTGCGGATAAACCCGACAGTGTCAGCCAACAGAAACGGCAGGTTCCCAATCGTCATCTTACGCACGGTCGTGTCAAGCGTCGCAAAAAGTTTGTTCTCAGCAAACACCTCACTCTTCGCCAGCAGGTTCATAATCGTCGATTTGCCCACATTCGTATAGCCCACCAGCGCCACACGAATCAGCCGCCCGCGGTTTTTCCGCTGCGTCGTCTTCTGCCTGTCGATTTCCGTGAGACGCTCCTTCAGCAGCGAGATGCGCTGACGGATGATACGTTGGTCCATCTCCAACTGCGTCTCGCCCGGACCCCTCAAGCCCACACTTCCCTTGCCGCCGCCCGAACCTGAACCGCCACCCTGGCGTTCCAAGTGCGTCCACAAGCGCTGCAGACGCGGAAGCATATATCTGTATTGTGCCAACTCCACCTGAGTCTTCGCATTCGCCGTCTGCGCACGCATGGCAAAAATATCGAGAATCAGACTCGTGCGGTCCAGAATCTTCACTTTCAACACAGCCTCAATGTTGCGCATCTGCTTGGCAGACAGCTCGTCGTCGAAAATCACCATTCCCACCTCGCGCTCCGCATCCTCTTCCCTCTGGATATAGTCGCGTATCTCTTCCAACTTTCCTTTGCCCACATACGTCGTTTGGCTCGGACCGTTCACACGCTGCGTGAAACGCCTCACCGTCACCGCACCTGCAGTGTCGGCAAGAAACTCGAGTTCGTCAAGATACTCGCGTGTCTTTTCCTCATTCTGCTGCGACGTGATAAGTCCGACCAAAACGGCAGTCTCTGCCTTCGTTTCCGAGAGAATAAATTCTTTCATACGTTCTATTTAATTTGCAAATATAGCGACTTTTCTCCAAAAACACGCTGAATAATGACGAATTCTTTCGTTTTTATCAGTCATAAGTCAGGCGATACTCGGCATAATAAGAAAGCCGCCTTTCGTTACTCTGCACATGACTGTCACCGACTTTCCGTCTGCTGCTCAGGCCAGTTTACGAGAAACAGCCGTTCCGTGGCGCGTGTAAAGGCGGTGTAGAGCCAGTGGATATAGTCGGGTGTGAGCATTTCGGCGGTCATATAGCCCTGGTCGATATAGACGTGCGCCCACTGTCCGCCCTGCGCTTTGTGACAGGTGACGGCGTATGCGTATTTCACCTGCAGGGCGTTATAGTACGGATCTTCCTTGATTTTCTTCATTCGTTCCGCCTTCGAACGGATGTCGGCATAGTCTTCCATGACGGCGTTGAAGAGTTGCTCGTCCTGCTCGCGGGTGAGTGCCGGTGCCTCGGTGTGGAGTGAATCGAGCACGACGGTTGTCTGCAGCTCCACGTCGTTGTAGTCGGGGAACGTCAGCCACACGTCGGCGAAGCGGAAGCCGTACAGTTCGCGGATGTTGCGCACACGCTGGACGCAAGCGCGGTCACCGTTGGCAATAAACGAGAACGCCTTTTTCTTCTCTTTCTCCTCGCTGCCCCAGAAGTAGTTGTTCTTCACGATGAGCAGCATATCGCCCGTCGTGAGTTCCTCTTCGCGCCCGAGAATGGTGTTTCTGATGCCCAGGTTATAAGCGTTGGCGCGCTTGTTGGAGCGTGTGACGACCATCGTCTCGTCCTTTCCCACCTCGCGGTAACTGCTCTCGAGCGCCTCGATAAGCTCATTTCCCGGGACGTTACTGATGTCTGCAAACTGGCTGAACTGGATGCGTGGCAACTGGATGAGCCGTTCGCCCGTAGCCTGCTGCCGAATCAGCGTGGCGTTGTAGAGAATACCGGAGTCTTGTGCCTGGCGAAGCACTTCGTTCAGGTCGCATTCGAACACGTCAAGACCGTAACCGCGCATCACGTCAGCCACCAATGCCGGCGACTCCTCCTCGCCGACGGGCGGCAACTGTGCCTTATCGCCGATGAGCAGCAGGCGGCAGTTGCGACCGGAATAGACAAACTGCACAAGGTCGTCCAGCAGCCGTCCGCTGCCGAAGATGCTCTGACTCTGCCCGTCGTTGGCAATCATTGATGCCTCATCGACAATGAACAGCGCGTCCTGCTCTTTGTTGTAGTCGAGCGAGAAACGCCCCAGCCCTCCTTCTCCGGACTGCTGACGATAGATGCGGCGGTGGATGGTGAACGCCTCGTGCCCGCTGTTCAGTGCGAACACCTTTGCTGCACGCCCGGTCGGAGCCATGAGCACCACTTTCTGCTGCAGCCGCTTCATCGTCTTGACAAACGCACTCGCCAACGATGTCTTTCCCGTTCCGGCACAACCGCGCATGATCATCACCGGCTGCGACCGTCGGCTCGTCAGAAAACGGCAGAACGTCTGCAACGCCTGCTCCTGTTCAGCGGTCGGTTCCATGCCGAACGTTTCGCGTATGATGAGTGCCAGTTCGTCGGTAATCATGATTTTATCGGTTCAAATCCCTTTTTTCAGCAAATTGTTGTATCTTTGCAAAATACTTATCTTTCCGCAGATATAATTTATATCTTCTGCAAAGATAGTAAAAAACAAGGGGAGAGCGTAACAAATAGCCCGCTTTTTTCCTGAGACAGTTTTTCTTTTCTGCAGGGATGAGGTAAAAAAAATAGAATTAGAATCATGAAGCATCGTCTGAATTATCTGTTGGTTGGCTGCGTGCTGGTGCTTGCCGTGGCGTGTTTTCTGAGTGTCAGCCGCCCGTTGACATTCGAACGTCAGCGTGCCGAACGCGAGAAAGTGGTCATGGAACGCCTGCACATCATCGGGCAAGCACAGGAGACCTATTGCCGGCAACACGGCCATTATGCGGAATCGCTCGACACATTGGTGCGCAACGGTCTACTGGCTGACTCGCTGCAGTTCGTGCCCTACTCTGACCACGAACGTTTTTCGCTGCGCACAACCGTGGAGATAACACCGTCGGGACGCTCCCTCCCACAGATGGAGTGCGGCGCACATTACCGCCAATACCTGCATGGACTTGACAAAGCAGCCATCGGCAGCCTGACTGAGAAAGCGGAACAGACGGGCGACTATCCCGGAGTGAAAGTGGGTGGATTCTGAAAATGCGCCGACGGGCAGCATGTATATTTATGCAACGGCAGCCCTTTGAGTACCCGTTTTGCAAACAACTGATAATCAGTAGCTTAAATATGCCTTTCCAAAAGTTCAACTTTTAGCTTGCAAAAGTTGAACTTTTAGAGTGCAAAAGTTCAACTTTTGGAAAACGAAAGTTCAACCGCATATTTATACGTCCTTAAGCGTATAATTATTCAACCCCAAAAAGCGTCATCCCGACTCACCCATTCCTCGATTTTTTTCGGGTCAACTGAACGTCCCCGCAAACTGCGCACGACAGAAAAATCGTTGAAATAGTCATCGTCGCTTTCAAACCACCAGCTGCCGCCGACGTCGGGAATGGTCTCTATCTGTTGCTTGAGGCGGGCAATGTATTGCGGGTTGACGACGGTGAGAAAGCATTTCCCGCTCTTCATGCGCAGGGCGAGCACCGTGTGGCGCTTCCGCTTGGGGGCGACGGTCGGCTGCCAACCGCGCGTGGAGGTTGAGACCCGGATGTTCCATCCGTAGTTGCTGTTCAGGTGGTCCATGTACTGCCGGAACAGTTTCCCGTGCGAGGAGGTGTCGCGCAGTCGCTTGCTGGCGATATAGAGATGTATCATCTCGTGGAGCAACACGTTCTGCCACTCGCGTTCACCGCAGTCGTAATAGGTGGAGATGCGGATGGTGTAGTCGCTGTTTCTGACTCTCCCCCAGCTCCTTTTCCGCTTATATGCCATAGAGCCCAACCGCGTTCGTGAGCGGGAAAGCAAAAGGCGCGGTTCAGGCAGTTCACCGTTGAAATACTCCCGGTTGAACTGTGTGAACCACGCCTTCAGTGTTTCTTGATTCATGTGTGGGGCAACGACTATCTACCCATGTTGAAACCTACGCGGATGCCGTCGTAGTTCTTGCTGATGGTTCCGATGGCTTCGATGCTCGAATTACCACTCATGGCAGCCAGTGTCTGCAAGACGCTCAGCAGTTTTTTCGACTCAAACACGATGCTGATGCCGTTCAACCCACTCCGTTTCACGTAGCCGTTGAGCGTAAGCAACAGGGTCTTCAGCTTCAGCGCACCCGTCTTCTCGTCCAGTGTGTAGGTGCCGCTGAGCGGTTTTCCGTCCACCTTGCCTTCAAACGTGTTGTCATTTGTGAACGTGATAAAGGTGTTCGCACTGCAGATGCCCACCTTATCGTATTGCTCGCGCAGCTTCTCTTCGATTTGCCGTGCAGCCACTTCGCCTCCCGCCTTTGCCAGAAGGTTCTCTGTAGTAAACGCCACGCCCGGTCCGGTGTATCGCCACGAGCCGACGAGCTGCTGTGCGTTGACCTTGTCCAGTCCGATGACGCTGGTAATCACATTGGTAATAGAGCCGCCGTTGACGATGGAGCCCAGCACATTGCCCAGCACATTACCGTTTCCGGCACCCGTTCCCATGGTGGCGCATCCTGTCGTAAGCAGGCAGGCAGCGCCAATCACGAATAATGAAATTTTCTTCATAGTCTATGTTTTTTAATGAGTTGATGCGTCAGACGTGGCAATACTGATGACCTTATCAACAGCAACCGACAGTCCGTCGATGTTCTTTCCCCCGGCAGTAGCGAAATGGGGCTGTCCGCCGCCACCGCCGCTGATGAGCTTCGCTGCCTCACGCACCATCTGACCGGCATTCAGCTGCTGCTCGCTGACCATGTCGTCGCTCAGCATCACCGTTAGAAGGGGCTTGTCTTGATGTTTAGAACCAATAACGCAAAGCAATCCTTCTGGCACTGCCTGTCGGAGTTTGAAGGCAAGGTCTTTGGCGGCGTCAGGCGTGAGAGGTAGTACGGCTCTGATTACCTTCATGCCGTTTTTGTCTTGAATCTTGTTGAGCAACTGTTCTTTGAGACGTTCCACTGCTTGTGCTTGGAAACTTTCGATTTCCTTTTTCATGCTATCATGCTCGTCAAGATATTTTGTGATAACCCCTCGCAGATCTTTTGCGTTGTTGAATAGCGATTTGATGGCGCGTAGTGTGTCTTCCATTTGATAAAGCATCTCCTCACATTCGCGTCCAGTCATTGCCTCGATACGTCGAATACCGGCAGCTACTGAACTTTCGCCAACGATTTTGAAGAAGCCTATCTGACCTGTGCTGCGGGCGTGGATACCACCACAGAGCTCACAACTGTTACCGAAGCGGACGACACGCACGCGGTCGCCATATTTCTCTCCGAACAGGGCTACGGCTCCCAACTTCTTCGCTTCCTCAATCGGTGTGTCGCGGTGCTCGTCGAGAGCGATGTCCTGACGCACCATGTCGTTCACCATCCGCTCTACGGCACGCAGCTCCTCGTCGGTCATTTTCTGGAAATGCGAGAAGTCAAAGCGCAGGGTGTCGGGGCTGACGAACGAGCCTTTCTGCTCCACATGCTCGCCGAGCACCTGCTTCAAGGCATAGTGGAGCAGGTGGGTCGCCGTATGGTTGGCGGCGCTGCCTTCACGCTTGTCCGTATCGACACACGCCATGAAGTTGGCTTCGGGATGCTTCGGCAGCTCGTTGACGATGTGCACGCTCTGGTTGTTCTCCCGTTTGGTGTCGATGATGTTCACCGTCTCTTCTTCATTGACCAGCACGCCGCAGTCACCCGTCTGTCCACCCATCTCGCCATAGAACGGCGTATAGTCGAGTACCAGTTCGTAATAGCTGTTTTTCTTCTGTGTCACCTTTCGGTAGCGGAGAATCCGACATTCGTATTCGGTGTAGTCGTAGCCCACGAACTGCTGCTCAGTCTGCTGCCCGCCATCGGGATGTTCCACGCTGACCCAGTCCGAACTCTCTTTCTGGGCGGCGTTGCGGGCACGCTCCTTCTGTTTCTGCATTTCCTCGTCGAACTGCTTCTCATCCACCGTGAATCCGTTCTCGCGACAAATCAGCTGGGTGAGGTCAAGTGGGAAGCCGTAGGTATCGAACAGACGGAAAGCCTGTTCGCCGTCGAGTGTCTTGACGCCTTTCGCTTTCATTTCGTCCATCGCCTTGTCGAGCATCGATATTCCCTTGTCGAGCGTACGGAGGAAGGCTTCCTCCTCTTCCTTGATGACACGGCTGATGAGCGTCTGCTGCGCCTTCAGCTCGGGATAGGCGTCGCCCATCTCGTGGACGAGCGTCGGGACGAGTTTGAACATGAATGCCTCTTTCTGTTCCAGGAACGTGTATGCGTAGCGGACGGCACGGCGCAAGATGCGTCGGATGACATAGCCCGCCTTTGCATTACCGGGCAACTGTCCGTCGGCAATCGAGAACGACACGGCACGCAGGTGGTCTGCCACCACGCGCATCGCCACGTCCACGCTGCCATTGTGCTGCTCCTTGTCTTCGTATTTGAGCCCTGTCAGTCGCTCCATCTCATGGATGTAGGGCTGGAAAATGTCGGTGTCGTAGTTCGACTGCTTACCCTGAATGGCGCGCACCAGCCGCTCGAATCCCATGCCCGTGTCAATCACGTTCATCGAAAGTTTTTCGAGCGAACCGTCAGCCTTTCGGTTATACTGCATGAAGACCAGGTTCCATATCTCAATGACCTGCGGGTCGTCCTTATTGACGAGCGTCCTGCCCGGCACTTGTGCTTTCTCCGCCGCCGAGCGTGAATCGAGGTGAATTTCCGAACACGGACCGCACGGACCCGTGTCGCCCATCTCCCAGAAGTTGTCGTGCTTCGACCCGTTGATGATGTGGTCTTCCGGCACATGCTTACGCCAGTAGCCGGCAGCCTCGTCATCGCGCTCCAGTCCTTCTTCCTTCGAACCTTCGAATACCGTGACGTAGAGGTCTTCAGGATTCAGTTTCAGCACCTCCACCAGATATTCCCATGCCATGTCGATGGCACCTTCCTTGAAATAGTCGCCGAACGACCAGTTGCCGAGCATTTCGAACATCGTGTGGTGATAGGTGTCATTACCCACCTCCTCCAGGTCGTTGTGCTTGCCGCTCACGCGCAGACACTTCTGCGAGTCGGCACGTCGGCGCGGCTCCGGAGAGCGCGTTCCGAGGATGATGTCTTTCCACTGGTTCATACCTGCGTTGGTGAACATCAGTGTGGGGTCGTCTTTGATTACCATCGGCGCCGAAGGCTCAATGGTGTGTTGCTTCGACTCGAAGAATTGTTTGAACGAGTCGCGTATTTCGTTTGCTGTCATCATGATATGTGATATTTTTGCTGCAAATTTAGACAAAAATCCCGAATTATAAGCCTGCGAAGTAAAGAAATGTTCTGTTTTTCAGTTTTACTTGTGCTTATTGCCCACAGAAAAAACGACGGGAAGGTACTGGGCGCAGAATATATTTTCACCACTGGAACAAAAGCAAAAAGATTTTTGATACAAAAAAAGAAAAAAGTCGTACCTTTGCACTGCTTTTTTTACCAACAGAAAAAATGACAAGAAAGGGATTGGTTTTGGAAGGTGGTGCCATGCGGGGCTTGTTCTCCGCAGGTGTGATGGATGTGATGCTGGAGGCGGGCATTGCGTTCGACGGCATTGTCGGTGTATCGGCAGGAGCCGCTTTCGGATGCAACTACAAGTCGCACCAGGCAGGTCGCGCCATTCGCTACAACATGCGGTTTGCCCGTGACAAGCGCTACTGCAGCTGGTGGTCGTTCTTCCGCACAGGGGACTTGTTCAACGCCAAGTTTGCTTACCATACCGTGCCTTCAGAACTCGACCTCTTCGACAATGCAGCGTTCGAGGCTGACCCGACGGAATATTATGTTGTCTGCACCGATGTGGAGAGTGGCGAGGCGGTGTACCATCTCCTTGAAAAAGGTGGTCATCAGGCATACGACTGGATTCGTGCATCGGCATCTATGCCTGTCGTATCGAAGATGGTGGAACTGGGAGGAAAAAAACTGCTCGACGGTGGCGTTGCCGACAGCATTCCCCTGCAGTTTTTTGAAGAAAAGGGCTTCAGTCGGAACGTGGTCGTTCTCACCCAGCCCGACGGCTACGTGAAAAAGAAAAATCCCTTCCTGCCCCTCATGCGCCTCTGGCTGCGCAAATACCCCAACATGGTGCGCGCCCTGGCGGAACGACACCTGATGTATAACCGCCAGTTAGAATATGTACGCGCGAGGGAAAATGCCGGCTCAGCACTTGTCATACGACCGCCGCATGCGCTTGACATCGGTCACGTGTCGCACAATCCCGAAGAGATGAAAGCCGTTTACGATATCGGACGCAAAACCGCCGAACAACAATTGGAACAAATCAAGCGGTTTCTGGAAGGCTGAACAACCCATTCACAGCGTCGCATAAAAAACCAATACAACTTGCATTTCATAATAAAAACAAAGATTTATCTAAAAATCCTTATTTATTTTTGGTAGTTTTATTTCTTTTAATTACTTTTGCAACGCATTTGAGAAATAACGAGATGAGAACAGACACGAATCTTATCCCCTTTAATGCACTTTCTTTTTCATCGATGATGATGCGAATGTGCCGGTAGGCACTTGTATTTTGATACAGGTGGCTACGCGCTACCTTGTGTATCCCATTTGAATACACTAAACAAAATCCTTCTATTTATTTTCAAACAGCCGTTGACAGAATATTTTTCTGTTGACAGTAATTATATCATCAATCATGGAAAAAGAAAACAAACATACACACTTTGCCACTCGTCAGATACACGGTGGCAGGACCATTGACGAGACCTGTTCGCGCGGCAGTGCCATTCATCCATCGGCAGCCTTCCACTTCAAGGACTGTCAGCACGCTGCAGACCTGTTCAACCTCACCGTTCCGGGCAACATCTATTCGCGTATCACCAACCCCACATGCAGCGATTTCGAGCGTCGCGTGGCAGCACTGTACGACGGGATTGGCGCCCTTGCCACCTCATCGGGCATGTCTGCCATCACAGCCACCATCACAGCGCTGGCAGAAAACGGACAGAACATCGTTGCACTGCCCCACCTGTATGGCGGTACCTACAACCTCTTTCGCATCACCCTGCGGAAATTGGGAATAGACTGCAGGATAGCTCCGACGGACGAGATTGAGGACATTGCGAATCTCATTGATGAAAACACCCGACTCATCTTTGCCGAGAGCATGGGGAACCCGACCTGCCACGTGGCAGACTTGGAAGCCTTGGCAGAACTCTCGCACCGCAACAATATTCCTTTTGTGGTAGATAACACGTTCGGCGGATGCGGATACCTCTGCAACCCGTTTGATTGGGGAGCCGACATCGTCGTCGAGTCAGCCACAAAATGGATCAACGGACACGGCAACGCCATCGGCGGCATGATCGTTGACAGGGGAAAATTCGACTGGTCGAACGGAAAATTTCCACAGATTGACGGTCCTTCAGAGGGCTACCACGGACTGAACTTCTGGGAAACGTTCGGATTCGGGGCTTTCATTGCCCGCGCCAGGGTTGACATTCTCCGCGACCTGGGCTGCTGCCCATCGCCTTTCGACAGTTATCTGAACCTCATCGGCTTAGAAACGCTGTCGCTGCGGTTAGAACATCAGACCAAGAGCGTTCGTCAGCTCGCAGAATATTGCAAGCAGTGCGATTACGTTGAACACGTCAGTTTCGTAGGATTCGAAGGGCATGAAAGTCATCGCCTGGCAAAAAAATATTTCCGGAACGGGACCTCCGGAATCCTCAACATCGAACTGAAAGGAGATGCTGAAAGCACTGTCCGCTTTGTAGAGGCATTGAAACTGTGCGCCAATATGGTCATGGTGGGCGACTCCATCACCGTCGTCACCCATCCTGCCTCCACCACCCACAAGCAATTGAACGACGAAGACCTGAAGAGTGCGGGTGTCACCCCTACCCTGCTGCGCATCTCTATGGGGCTGGAAGATGTGCGCGACATCATTGACGACTTTGAACAAGCAAGTAAATTCATCTGAAAGACAAGCGACAACGATTATGAAAACCTTTCACTATCCCCACCCTTTCAAGCTGGAATGTGGTGAGATATTGCCCGACATCACCATAGCCTATCACACCTACGGGAAGATCAACGGTGATGGAAGTAACGTCGTCTGGGTCTGTCACGCACTCACAGCCAACAGCGATGTGAGGGAGTGGTGGCCAAACACTGTTGCCGAAGGACGTTTCTTAGACCCCAACCGATTCTTCATCGTCTGCGCCAACATCCTTGGCTCGTGTTACGGGACGACCGGACCGCTGTCTGTCAACCCGCTCACCGACAAGCCTTGGTACGGGACATTCCCCCATATCAGCGTCAAAGACGTGGTCACGGCACACCAACTGCTGGCTGCCCATTTGGGAATAAAAAAGATTCACACGCTGATCGGCAGTAGCGTCGGTGGATTTCAGTGTGTCGAATGGTGCGTGACTCATCCTGCATTTATTGAAAGGGCGGTCATCATTGCCTCTGATTCCCGGTGTACGCCATGGGTAGCCGCCTTCAACGAATCACAACGAATGGCGATAGAAAACGACCACACATTCGGAGAAGAAACCGACCAAGCGGGACTTAGGGGCATGGCTACCGCCAGAAGCATTGCCCTGCTGAGCTATAGAGGCGGAAAGGCATACAACGCCACGCAAGACGAATGCCAGTCCGTGCTTTTTGAACGGCAATCAGCCTCCTACCAACGCTACCAGGGAGAGAAACTCGCCAAGCGCTTCAATGCCTATTCTTATTACCGGATTTCACAAATCGTGGATTCGCACGACATCGGGAGAGGACGTGGCGGCGACGAAAACGCCCTCCAGAAAATCACTGCAAAGACGCTGGTCATAGCCATCAGTAGCGACATTCTTTTTCCGACGGAGCGGCACGAACGGATGGTCAATCACATTCCACATGCAGACTATCACGTCATCGACTCTATATACGGCCACGATGGATTCCTCGTGGAAAGCGACCAACTGAATGACATCATCATGAACTTCTATCAAAAAACAAAAAACCAATCAAATGAATAATACCATGAAGCAAATCAATATCGGCATGTTCGGCTACGGAACTGTGGGCAAAGGACTGCACGACGTGCTCAAGCAAATATGCCCGGAGAATGTAAGAATAGAACAGGTTTGCGTGTTGCACACCGAGAAACATCAGGACATCGGACTCCCCATTACCAACCGACCGGAAGACATCTTCAACAATCCTGCGGTCAACCTGATTGTCGAACTCATCAGCGACGAGGAAGCTGCATATTGCATTGTAAAGCATGCGCTGCAAAAAGGACTGCCCGTCGTCAGCGGTAACAAAAAGATGCTTGCCAACCATCTGGAAGAGCTCATCGAAATACAGGAACGACAACAGGTGGCACTGCTCTACGATGCCTCTGCCTGTGGCAGTATTCCTGTCATCAGAAATCTGGAAGAGTATTACGACAACGACCTGCTCATCTCGGTCAAAGGCATTCTCAACGGGTCGTCCAATTTCATCCTCTCAAAGGTTTTCAACGAAAACATGAGCTATAAAGATGCGCTCCAACTGGCACAACAGCTGGGATTTGCCGAAGCCGACCCGACACTGGACATCGGTGGATGGGACACGCTCTACAAACTCATCATCATCACCATGCACGCATTCGGCATCTACATCCGCCCCGAACAGATTTTCACCTTCGGCATCGGCAACATGAAAGAGTGCGACATTAACTTTGCACGTGAGAAGCGGCGACGTATCAAAGTGGTTGGCTGTGCGGAGAAGATTGATTCCGAACACCTCTCCCTGTCAGTCATGCCTCAACTCATCTCACGACAGAAATACATCTACAGCGTGGAAGATGAGTTCAACGGAGTGGTCATCAAAGGATTATTCTATTACAAGCAGTTCATGTTCGGACGCGGAGCCGGCGGACACCCTACGGGGTCGGCTGTGCTCAGCGATATCACCGCCCAGCTTTATCGCTACAAATACGAATACAAGAAACGGAACAGTCTTCGCAAACCCACCTTCACAAACGATTTCACGTTCCGCATCTATTACCGTTATACGCGCAAGGAAGACCTCAGACTGATTTCGTTTGTCAACATCGAGGAAAGCTACAATTCTGCTAACAACAACTATATCGTTGGCACCGTGACGATGGCAGAGCTGCTTCAGAAAGCCGACACGCTCAGAAAGGCTGACATTTTCCTCGCTGCATATCCGCTGGATTGAACCGTTCTAAAGGCTGTAAGAAATCTCTCACCTCTTTTTCTTTCAGGAGGTGGGAGATTTTTTTTGTTTTTCAAAAAAAATCCTATCTTTGCATTCGAGTTGTGCGCCTTAGCGAAGGCTATCAACTATTTTGTGGGTAAAACAACAACAGCATTAGCAGTTATTCGGTGATTCTATAAATGTAGCAGTTTTAGAAAGTTCCACATAGAGTGATTTGTTAATCTGCGCCTATGGCGTGGGCTAAACTTATCAGTGGAACAGGCTCTGCTACAGCCTATAGAATCGGATAAGCGGTTCACGCTTCTCGTTTCTATATAGTTGTAGTATTCCTGTTAACTACCGATAAGTGCTTTTGCTTAAAGCTATAAGCGCAAAAATGCCAAACAACAAGACCAACCTCCTGATTGACATCAAGGAGGATGACCTGTGGGCTATGTCTGCAGAAGTGCTTGACACGCTTCTGCGTGACCATACTACAGGACAGAACATCCTATGGGCGACTCACGACTATGAGACGCTCGGAAAGGTGTATGACTACCATGCACAGATTTTGCCGGAATTGATAACGGGCGAAAGCGGTATGGTGATACGTCCTCGTGTGCTCAAGACAAAGGAGAACCAGACCGACCGCTCAAAAGATATGGCAGAGGTGTTTACACCCTCGTGGGTGTGCAATGCTCAGAATAATCTTGTTGACGAAGCATGGTTCGGACGTAAAGATGTTTTCAACGTTGAAGAGACAAACCACAGTTGGCAACCAACCTTTGGAAAAATAGAATTCCCTGAAGGTAAGACTTGGAAAGACTATGTTCGTGCCACACGCATGGAGATAACTTGTGGCGAAGCACCTTATCTGGTGAGTCGCTACGATGCGACGACAGGTGAATCTATTGCTATCGAAAAGCGCATAGGTCTGCTTCGACAGAAAACTCCGAGTTGTCAGTGAGAATACAGAAACCACCGGCGACTGGCTGGAATGGGCACAGATAGCCTACCAGAATATTTATGGCTACGAGTGGCAGGGCGACAACCTGTTGTTGGCGCGCGAAGCCTTACTATGGACCTTCATCGAATATTATCAGGCAATGTTCCAGAAGATTCCCCTTCTGAAAAGTATCAACTACATTGCTTATATCATTTCTTGGAACCTTTGGCAGATGGATGAGCTGAATGAAAAAATTAAGCAAACTCCAAAGCAGGTATTAAGACTTCGCTACCAATAGGAACATCTTTCAAGCCCCTGATGTCAACCACCGCTCCGTATTGGAGGAAATGTTCTTGAAACCCCTCCACGTTATCACCCCAATAAATCATACAACAGGCCATTGGTGCACCTTTTCCTGTGTCATAACCATTCTCAAGGAAGCGAAGACGCGTGTCATATAGGAAACAAATAGCATCGGCAACGCCAAAGACACATTTCTTCCAATGGGAAGTGTTGGTGGCTACAGGAACAAGGGCAATAACCTCTGAGCCATATTCACGATGTGTGTTAGCACACTTAGCCATCCAGTCCTTAATGGTCGTTCCCCGTTCACGGTCGGAACCGTATGGCGGATTGACATATACGGTAGGATAGTTCCAGCTTTCCCTCAGACCATCGTGTTCTGGAAGACGGTATTCTACTTCCGCTTTTACGACAGAATACTCGTTTGAGCATGGATCGAGGTCGATGTGACCATTCCAGAAACGTTTAATGGCATTGACATACTTGTGAGGGGTACACCAACTCTGACTAAGGGAATTCACATGTCTACCTGCTGTCATAGAATTGTCCTCCAGTCTTTATCTTTAAGTGTTATAAGTATATTCTTCAAGTCTTGCAATGTTCCGCTATTTGGAGATATCACATTGAACCAGTTCTCAATTCGTTCAATGTTTTCGGAAAAGTAATTGTCCAAGGCGAAATGAGCGGTTTGTTCCATTTTCTTCTTGGTAAAGGAATTTTCGACTTTCCGACCTCCTGATGGTGGATAACTGGCAATAAAAGCATCGCGAACTGCCCTGTATTGGGGTTGCGGAGAGCGTAGCAAATCGACAATGAATTCTGACAGACCTTCATCTGTCAGGAAGAGCAGCCAGTCGTAACTCTGAGCGAGGACCTTCATTTCCTTGTTCTGATTGCCAGCAGTGAACCAGTTACCGTGATTGCTCACCACTCCGATAGAAAGCGTAAAGTTGCGCAGTTGTTTCGGAGTACCATTGAAGATAATTTCATTGAGGAGTCGATTGTAAGGACCTATGTAAGCCTTGCCATTTACATAGTAGACACCATCGAGACCACCTTGGTCATTACGAACTTTCTGTAAAGAAGAGGTCGTCTTGGCAACGTATGCCCCCTGTTTGGCTTTCTCAATAGTCTGAGGTCCCTTGGCATCACCTTCCTTACCGACACGCTTGCACTCAATCATGGCGTACGCGTGCTTATGGAGAATATAAGTATGTATAGTCGTGCCATTGGTCGTGATTCGGTCGGGAGCAGCGATAACTATCGAATGTTTGTCTGAACCAATAACACATGCATTTTGTATGATGCCCTTGTTGATGACCTTATTGCTCGTAAGGTCAAACGTGCTAGGGAGTTGAATTTTGTCGGCTATCTTCCTTGAAGTGGTTGGAGTTGACTTAGGTATCTCAAAAGATGAATGAATAGAAAGTTTCGGATGTAAGGTAAACTCCACATTATGCGTTATTTCCTCGCGCCCGTATTCAGCCAATGGTCTCTCTATGGCGACGGAATCATTTTCACCCCACCGCCTCAGCAGGTAAAACATAATCGTCTCAATGAACGTTCCCAAAGCTCTACCGGCAGCCTTTTTACAGTCTTGTCTATCACCAAAAACCTCTTGACTCAATAGTGTTTGTAGTTCGTCAATAGATAAATACGCCATATAACAATATCATTTTTGTGCAAAGATACTATTTTTTTTTAAAAAAAGAACATACCCCCCTTTTTTATTATATAATTTACAAACAGACCGCTTCATTTTGGGCGACCTCCTAAATTCCTGACCTATCAACACTATTGAAAGTACTATCACCATTGGCCGCATTCAAGTGAAGCTTTACAAACGATTTCACGTTCCGCATCTATTACCGTTATACGCGCAAGGAAGACCTCAGACTGATTTCGTTTGTCAATATCGAGGAAAGCTACAATTCTGCCAACAACAACTATATCGTTGGCACCGTGACGATGGCAGAGCTGCTTCAGAAAGCCGATACGCTCAGAAAGGCTGACATTTTCCTCGCTGCATATCCGCTGGATTGAATATAACTCGCTAAATTTACATAAGATAAGATGCACCCGCCATAAAAAACAAATGAATTTATTTTGTTCTGCGCTCGGTTTTCATTATCTTTGCCGAGTATGATACGCTTCTCCGACTATAGCAAGCATGTTTATGCGTACGATGCGACAGGCAAAAAGCTTCGTGCGGAGTATCACACGCCGATTCAGCCGTATAAATACAACGGCAAGGAGTTAGACCGCCATCATGGTTTGGATTGGTATGATTATGGAGCAAGGTGGTATGATGGCTATTCATGGACGACTCCCGACCCGTTGGCGGAAAAGTACCGTGAAGTATCACCTTACATGTATTGTTTGGGGAATCCTATTAAATATATTGATCCTGATGGGAGAGAAATATGGATACACTATATTAATGCGGATGGAAATTCAGAATCGTTCTTATACTCACCAGGAATGACTTGCACAACTGATTTTGATGGCTCTCTTGGTGGACCAACATATAGGAGATTAGGATATTCAAGAGGGGAAATAAAACAGAATCCTTTGATAAAAATTTTTTACCAGCAAAATAGTTTTTATGAGTAAGTTACTTATATTGTTGACAGGTTTCCTATTAGTAAATTGCAGTACATCAATGCCAAGTGAAAAATTCTTTGGTACAGTAAGTACGAGAGATATACCTAATGTGTCCCTCGATCTAGTTCCTTTTAGGACAGGTTATATAGAAGGTAGTTGTGTCTCTTGTGGCACTATTTCTGAACCCCTTTTTGACGATGATATCAAATATGATACAGCGTCACATTATAGGGTAATCGTATTAGGGAAACTAGTATTTGAGAAAGGCAATTATCAAAAGGGAGAATACAAGAGAGTTGATTCTGTAGGGATATACGGTCTTGTGATAGATAGACTACATTCTCCTCGAGAGTTCTATTCGGATTTGAATTATCAATGGGGAAATGATAGGGCATGGGAAAAATGCCCACTTCCAAAAAAAGTCTTAAAAAAAATCAGAAACAATTTCCTAAAGCGGAAAAAATACATAAGATACACTTTTAAAGAAATAGATGCGAGCAGCGTTTCCGAATCATATTGCTATCGTCTATATTAAATAAGGACAATATGAAAAAATAGATAGTATTAATAATGTATTTGGTGTTTTGTTTAATGGTAAGCAAAAAAGAGCGTGAATATGACGGAAACGGCAATCTCGTGAAAGATTTGGACGATGAAATCCAGTTCATCGAGTCGATGATCAAGCCGATGGAATAAAACTACTTTTAACCAAATCAAGTTGATTTGGTAAGTAAATCAAGCTGATTTGATCATCAATTCAACTTGATTTGTTTTGTGAAAGTTCGACTTCTGAAAACCAAATTCACTGAATTTACTCACCAAATTCACTGAATTTGGTCTTCAATTTCACTGAATTTGGTCGGAAATGCCTGTGCTTTCATTTTCGTAAACCCCGCAGAAAAAACAGAAAAACATTTGCCGCATTAAAATAAAATGCGTAACTTTGCAGCCGAATTCGGAAAATCCGATGCATTCGAGGATGTCCTGTTGTGATTAAGGCAGCCCGCATCTGAAGGATGTAATTAAAAACTTATTAATCAACTTACAACATGTATTTAAACAAAGAAAAAAAGCAAGAGATTTTCGGACAGTATGGTAAGGGCGGTGCTACCGACACAGGTTCACCAGAGAGCCAGATTGCATTGTTCTCATACCGCATCAAGCACCTGACCGAGCATTTGAAGAAAAACCACAAAGACCACAGCACCGCACGCTCATTGACCAAGCTGGTCGGCAAGCGTCGTGCACTGCTCAACTATCTTTACGACCGCGACATCGAGCGCTATCGTGCGATTGTGAAGGCATTGGGTCTGCGCCGATAAGCACTTTGGTGCTACATGAGAAAGAATATCCCTGCAATAACTTTTTATTGTGGGGATTTTTATTAACCAACAAAAAGGACACAAAGACATGAAAAGAAACGGAACCATATTGTTTTTCCTGATTCTCTGCATGACAGCAGCGGCACAGTCGCTTTTCGTCGGTTCATACAACATCCGTTACAAGAACAACCACGACTCCATCAACGGCGACTATTGGGGAAAGCGCTGCCAGGTTATCAGCGACCAAATCAACTTCATGCGACCCGACATCTTCGGTGCACAGGAAGTGTTAGTGAGCCAATTACACGATTTCGACCGCACGCTGCCCGGCTATGCCCACATCGGCGTAGGACGCGATGACGGCAAGGAGGCTGGCGAATTCGAACCCATTTTCTATCGGAAAGACAAGATTCAGCTTCTCAAGGAAGGACACTTCTGGCTCTCGGAAACACCCGACCGACCAGGACTCGGATGGGATGCTGCATGTGTGCGCATCTGCTCGTGGGGACTGTTCAAAGACAAGAAGACCAAACTGAAATTCTATTTCTTCAACCTGCACATGGACCACGTCGGAATTGTTGCACGAAGAGAGGCTGCACGGCTGGTCGTAAGCAAGATAAAGGAAATCACCAGAGAGAAACATCCCGCTATCTTAACGGGCGATTTCAATGTTGACCAATATAACGAAATCTACCAGACGTTTGCCCAGTCGAATATCCTGAAAGACTCCTACACTTATGCCCGGCAACGTTTTGCGGAGAACGGCACGTTCAACAGTTTCAATCCTTATCTGATGACCGACAGCCGCATTGACCACGTCTTCGTTTCGCCGAAGTTTGAGGTTGAGAACTACGGGGTGATGACCAGCACCTATTGGACAACCGACGAGCATACTACGGAGGGGAAAGGACATGATGCTCCACGGGAGATAGGCTTCAAAACTGGCAAAATACGCTTGCCGTCCGACCACTATCCCGTCTTTGTGCGATTGAACTTCAGGAAGTAGGAGACGGGGATTTACATTCAACCCAAATCGGGACTGGGAATGTCGTTGCAAATCTCCCGCAAAGGCACCATGACAAAATCCCGTTCAAACATTAACGGATGCGGTATTTTCAAGTCGGGCGCATCGACATGCAGGTCATCGTAAAGAAGGATATCAATATCGATTATGCGGTCATGGTAAACGCCGTCAACCGACTTGTGGGTCCGCCCCATTTCCCGTTCAATGGCTTGCGTGCGCTCAAGAAGTTCATGCGGTGAAAGCAAGGTTTCACAACAAACAGCAATATTCACAAAGTCGTTGGGCGATTCAAATCCCCAGGGCTTGGAAACAAAATAAGCAGATTGGCGCACTACTGCACCAATCTGCTTTTTAATCAGTGTCACGGCACGACGAAGATGTCGGCGCTTCGCACCAAGATTCGAGCCGAGTCCAAGATATACGGTATGCAAAGCCTTTTCTTTAAGATTAGTCGTTAAGAATCAGCAAGGCATCGCCATAACAACCGAAACGATAATCGTTTTTCAGCGCCAAGTCGTATGCCTCCATCACCAGGTCGTAGCCGCCGAAAGCCGCTGTTGACATGAGGAGTGTGGAGTAAGGATGATAGAAGTTGGCTATCATGGAGTCAGCAAGTCCGAAATCGTAGGGCGGGAAGATGAACTTGTTGGTCCATCCGTCATATTCCTTCAGCAACCCGTCGGTTCCTACTGCCGTCTCTGTTGCCTTCACCACGCTCGTTCCTACGGCGCAGACATGTTTTCCGGCTTTCTTCGCCTTATTCACGATATCACATGCTTCTTTTTCAATGAACATCTGCTCGCTGTCCATCTTATGCTTGGTGAGGTCTTCCACTTCAATGCTATGGAAATTGCCAAGCGCACAATGGAGTGTGATAAACGCAAAGTTGATGCCTTTGATTTCCATGCGCTTCATCAGTTCACGACTGAAATGCAAGCCGGATGCAGGCGCCGTGACGGCACCTTCATTCTTTGCGTATATGCACTGGAAGTCATCCAAATCTTCAGGTGTTGCCTTCCGATGGTTTACGATATAGTTGGGCAGCGGTGCTTCTCCAAGCGCGTAGAGCTCGCGCTTAAACTCATCGTGCGGACAATCGTAGAGAAAGCGCAACGTGCGACCACGGCTGGTGGTATTGTCAATCACTTCTGCCACCATCGTTCCGCTCTCATCGAAAAACAGTTTGTTACCGATTCGAATCTTGCGCGCAGGCTCCACCAACACGTCCCACAACCGCATTTCCCTGTTCAGTTCACGGAGAAGAAACACTTCTATCTTGGCATCGGTCTTCTCCTTCGTGCCGTACAACCGGGCTGGGAAAACCTTCGTGTCGTTAAAGATAAACGCATCGCCGTCGTCGAAATAGTCAAGCACATTGCGGAAATCGAGGAATACGGGCTTTTTCTTCTTGTCCTTCAGCGGTTTCCCGTTTTCATCGGTCTTGTACATGTCGATTGTCTTTGACTTCCGATGCAACACCATCAAACGGCATTCATCCCGGTGGTAAGTCGGATTGAGTGCAATCTGCTCATCTGGCAATTTGAATTTGAATTGTGACAGTTTCATATCTTTCTCGTTTATTGTGTTTTATTCGTTTCTTCATAAGGAACAATCTCTTGTTGCTCCAACCATTTGGGAAATTCGTCGAGCGTCAGGCAATTTTCCACCCTGACATCCCCGACACGTGTACGGCGCAAAGCGGTCAGATAGGCTCCGCTTCCAAGCGCCTCCCCAATATCCCGTGCAAGAGCCCTGATATATGTACCTTTACTACACACCACCCGTATGCTCATCTGCATCAGTTCGGAATCGAAATCGGTCAGTTCTATCTCGTCAATATTCAGGATTTTGGGTTTCAATTCCACCTCTTTCCCTTTGCGTTTCAGTTCGTATGCCCGCTTTCCGTCTATCTTGCAAGCGGAATAGGCTGGCGGTATCTGTTGTATCTCTCCGACAAACTGCAGAAGCGTCTCCTCAATGAGTGTCCGCGTGATATGCGCTGTCGGAAAGGTGGCGTCCACCTCGTGTTCCATATCATAGCTCGGCGTGGTAGCACCCAGTTGCAGCGTTGCGACATATTCCTTGACGTGCGCCTGCAATTCCCCGATGCGCTTGGTGGCTTTTCCCGTGCAGAGAATCAGTACACCCGTCGCCAACGGGTCGAGCGTCCCCGCATGTCCCGTCTTCAACCGCTTCACTCCAAGATGTCTGGACAGCCGATGGCGAACATGTGCCAAAGCTCCGAAGCTGGACATGCCGTAAGGTTTATCGATACAGATAATCTCTCCTTCCTGGAAATTCATTGATTAAAAGAATGTACTGACTAAAGTGATTGTACCAACAATGGCACAGTATATGGCGAAATAAATCAACTTTCCTTTCTTGACAATGTTAATCATCCATTTACATGCGAAACAACCCGCAACGAATGCTGCCGTAAAACCTATGATGAGCGGCAGCAGTTCTATCTTTCCCACAGCGGCTTCCGCACTGCCTTCTATCGTTTTCTTTATATCGAGCAGTGCCTCACCAAGGATTGGCGGAATGACCATCAGAAATGAGAACTGCGCCAATTTTTCCTTTTTGTTTCCCAGCAGCAGTCCTGTGGCTATCGTACTGCCTGAACGCGACAGTCCCGGCATCACGGCACAAGCCTGTGCAATGCCGATGATGAAGGCGTCCTTCATCGTGATTTTCCCACGTTGGCGGGGCTTTGCGTAGTATGAGAATGCCAACAAACAGGCTGTCAGCAAGAGCATCAGACCGACTATCAGCAGCCCGGAGCCGAAGATTTCCTCCACCTTGTCTTTGAAGAAGAAGCCGACGATGGCTATTGGTATCATTGACACGACAATGTTTATCACATAGCGGGTCTCTTCGTTCAGCTCAAACTTGAACAACCCTTTCAGCAGCCAGTCTATTTCTTTCCAAAGTATGACGAGCGTGGACAATACGGTCGCCACATGCACGGCAACCGTAAAGGTCAGGTTGCTCTCACCGTCGATGCCGAACAATGCCGAACCGATTGCGAGATGGCCGCTGCTTGAAACCGGGAGATACTCCGTCAGCCCCTGAATCAGTCCCAAAATCAATGCTTCAAACTCGCTCATTTATCCTCCTCTTTCGTTTCTTTTGGCTTACGCATGATAGCATAAATCATTGACACAAAGCCTATGAAGCAGACAACCGGAGCCACCTTGATGCGTCTCACGCTGAAGATGTCGGGGTTAAACTCCGCCTCTGTCGTCCCGCTGCCACCCATCAGTATAAAACCGAGGATAACCAGCACCATGCCTGCAAGGAGCAAAATAAAGTTTGTTTTATCAAAAGCGAGATTTCTCTTATCCATATTTCGATTGCTATTAAGTGTTACATTATTATATATACCCTATATCTTATACAAATCACCGGCAGTCATGCGCAGGAACTTGTTGACTGACAGCCATGAACAGAGGCAGGTAATCAGTATGCCGAACAACAGGACCGCACCTGCCGTCACTGCCATCACCTCGGGTGTGATAATCGTCAAGACGCCCGGCTCTTGCATATAGAACACATAAAGCCCGATGCCCAAGACCACGACAGCCAGGAAACCTGCCAACAAGCCCTGCTTGAAGGCGCGACTCATAAACGGCTTACGGATGAATCCCCACGACGCCCCGACCAGCTTCATCGTATGAATGCCGAAGCGACGGGAATAAACCGCGAGGCGAACCGTATTGTTGATGAGCACGAACGAGATGAAAGTCAGCAGCGCTGCCAACACCAGCAGAACGATAATCACGTTGCGCAGCGTATAGTTCACGCTATCTATCAAATCCTGCGGAAACTCTATCTCCGCAATCTTGGGATTCTTCTCCAGCTCTGCCGTAATCCACTTCAACGAATCACTGTTGGCATAGTCAGCCTTCAGCTGCATCTCCACCGAGGGAGGGAAGAAATTGACGCCGACAAACTCGGAGGGGTCAGCCCCGAGAGCCTTCTTTCCTTCTTCCAATGCCTGTTCCTTACTGATATACTGCATGCCACTGATGTACGGACGCGACTGGAGCTCTTTGCATACCGCCTTCGCTTCTCCCTGCGTGATGTCGTCACCCAGCATCAGCGTAATCGTAAAATCTTCCTTCACCTTTGCCGAGAGGTTCCGAGCCGTAAAAACAGTAAGGACCACCAGTCCCAGCAAGACCAGCACCATAGCCGTGCTTATGCACAAAGTAATATCCTGCAATCCTATGCGACTGCGGGATTTTTTATGTTTCTTTCCCATTCCAAAAAGGATATAATACACCAAATTTCTTGCAAAGTAACGAAAAAAAATCATTCTAAACGAGACTTTAACTACTATTAACGCTAAACTAAGTGATTATTTTCACATCCGTCCCGCATTCCCGATTATTTTCTTAAATTTGCACGAAATTTAATACGAAGTTTCACACAAACAGACATTATGAGTACGATTATTTTCCCCTCACCTATTTTCGGTCCCGTCCACAGCAGACGATTGGGCACATCGCTCGGCATCAACCTGATGCCTGCAGACGGGAAGATATGCACCTTCGACTGCATTTACTGTGAATGCGGGTTCAACAAAGACTTCCCCCCACACCTCCTGCGCCCCACACGAAAGGAAGTCGCTGCTGCCCTCGAAGCGAAGTTGCAAGAGATGGAAACCGACGGCACACCTCCCGACGTACTGACATTTGCAGGAAACGGCGAACCGACGGCACACCCCGACTTTCCCGAAATCATCGGCGACACGCTGCAACTGCGCGACCGCTATTTCCCGAAAGCGAAAGTGTCTGTACTCAGCAATGCCACACGCATCCATCTGCCCAAAGTGAGAGAGGCACTAATGCGTATCGACAACAACATCCAGAAACTCGACACCGTGTCTGCCGAATATATTAAAAAGGTGGACCGCCCCGTCAGCAACCGCTACAACGTGGAGGAGGTTATCGAACAACTGAGACTCTTCCACGGGCACGTCACCATACAGACCATGTTTCTCAAAGGAACGACAGGCACGGGAGAAGATGTCAACAACACCGGAGACGAGTTTGTCACGCCATGGCTGGAAGCACTGAAACGCATCGCCCCGAAAGATGTCATGATTTATACCATCGACCGCGAGACACCGCAACAGACACTCCAAAAAGCTTCTCGCGAAGAACTCGACAGCATCCGCGACCGCGTCACGGCACTTGGCATACCTTGCACGGCATCATACTGACCGCATTTTCTGCACTTCATAACACCAAATTCAGTGAAATTG
>Ga0256405_10002531_pt1 | contig 41596 bp, 32 predicted proteins | sample RumenRJG_02DNA_FD_189096 | JGI IMG/M metagenome (GOLD analysis project Ga0256405, IMG submission 189096) | Bovine rumen microbial communities from Lethbridge, Alberta, Canada - RJG_02 | ecosystem: Host-associated > Mammals > Digestive system > Stomach > Rumen | place: Canada: Alberta... | reverse complement strand
AAGGGAGAAAATCCCTCTCTTTCTGGCTATCTTTGGCACTTCCTGCAGTTGCTGAGAAGCTTGTTTGGAACTCAAAACAAAATGGCTCCAGCAATTGCTTGCTGAAACCACTTTGTCTACGATCTGAAGCCTGCAGACGTTGATCTGCAGGCTTTTCTATCTGGCGGAGAAGCCGGGATTTGAACACGATGGTGGACATACTGAAATACTCAGAACACCTTATTTTGCATGTTTATTTGCAGAAAATGTATTAAAATAACCACAATTGTATGGAATTAAAAGTGGTACAAATAGTGGTACAAACACAAATAAAGAAAAGCTTACACTGTCACAGATCCCAGCATTAGTTGCTGGGATCTAACTGATTTATTCAGATTGATATGAAGACAAATGTTCCGTCTCCGCATGCTTATACATACGGAGGCGGACCGAACCAATCAGCACAGATCAAGATCTTGAAGTGTAAGACATAGGTTAATTAAATGTTTTTATGAACTCTGACGATTATATCGTAAATCTCATTATGTTGGAATAGAACAGTTTCTGACGAATGAGAGCATTCTGAGCTAAAAGAGGAGACAGGGGAAAGCATATCCTTCTGAGAATCGGATCGTCCGCAGGCATTTCCGGCCGGTGATACTCAGGGAGACAGGGCGGCGACTCTTCCCATCCGCGGGCATGCATGGTAAAATGAAAAAAAGTTCATGGCTATGTATACATGCTAACGGACGGAGAGGATGACAATCCTATGAAAGTTGCCATCGTTGAGGACGAGATCAGGATCAGGGAAGGAATTGAAAAGCTGCTGAAGAAGCTGAACCGCAATTACGAGATTGTCGCCGTGGCGGAAAACGGCGACGACGGGCTGAAACTGATCCGTGAAACGAAACCGGATATCGTCATTACGGATATCTGCATGCCGGGCATGGACGGGCTGGAAATGCTGGAAAGGATGACTTCCGAGGGACTGCACGCGAAAGCGGTGGTGCTGAGCGCCTATTCCGATTTTGAGTACGCCCGGTCCGCCATGAAATACGGGGTGACGGAATACCTGCTCAAACCCACTTCCCTGATGGATTTTGAGCATGCCATGGCGCACGTTGAAGAGCAGGTGATGCTTGACAGGAGCCGGAAGCCTGCCGAGATTGGCAGTATCGATCAGGTATTCAGGGATCTACTTCTGGGCAGGATGAAGGCCACCCCCGAACTGGAAAGATACCTAAGCGACAACTACGGCATCCGTTCCGACAGCCGGTTTACGCTGATTCTGTGCTGCCCTGGCAGCCCATTCGAAGACAGGGCCAGGGAATACAACAGCAACCTCAGCCGGATTCTGCAGTTGTTTTCCCAGTGCCGGTACGTGACGGTGGATTTCTCCTACCGCAAGGTGCTGGCAACCGTTGCGTATGACTATGCCAGCCCCGGCAGCGTGCAGGCGATCCTGCACAGCCGGCTTGCCGACCTGGGGCCGGACGTCGCGGTCAGTTGCGGGGAAACGGCCGGGCTGTTCACCCTTCATGACACGTATGAAAAAATGTTCCCCTACATGGACTGGAATATCGCGCTGGGCGGCAGATCCGTCATCCGCTGGCCGGAGGTCACGCAGATCAAAACCGAATCCTGCATCTATCCGATGGAGCTCGAAAGCCGGATGCGGGCTGCCATGTACGCCTCAAACACGGACGAGATCGCCGCGATTCTGCGGGAATTCAGCGCTTGTTTTCAGGACGGCCGGATTTACCAGCCCCGGGAGATCAAGGAGTGCTATGTCCGGTTTCTGTGGCTCATAATTTCTTTCGCCAAGGAAACCGGCGGGGAAACGGGCCGGACGGTAGACCGCCAGAAACTGCTTTCCGAAATCATGGACGCGAAAACCAGGGAGGAACTGGAACACATCTCCACAGGCATCACGGCTTACCTGGCGCCGGCGAAGGCCGGCGGCAATGTGTCGCACCTGACCGTACGAAAAGCCATCGGACTGATCCGGGAATATTACAAGGACGGCATCACCCTGGATGAGATCAGCCGGCGGCTCCGGGTGACGCCGGAATATCTCGGAACGCTGTTCCACCGCGAAACCGGCACACCCTTCAGCACCTACATCCGCAACGTCCGGATTGACAAAGCGAAGGAACTGCTTTGCGGAACGCAGCTGAAGCTGTACCAGATCGCTGAGGAAACGGGCTATTCCGACCCGAAGTACTTCAGCAAGGTTTTCCGGGAAGTGACCGGGTTCACGCCCGCGGAGTACCGGAAGAATTACCAGGTATGAGGCCGATGCCGCAATGCTGCCGCTTCACCGCGTGTGTGTGGTGAAGCGCGTTTTTTTGCAAACGACTTTTGATTTTTCCTCTTTGATTAGTTTTTTTCGCTTTGAACCCGGCGCCAAAATGGCTATCATGGATCGTGGAAAGGGGGAATCATTTTGAACCGGATGAAGGCGTTCTTCAGGCATGAAAACGTCGGCCTGCTCTTTGCGCTGCCCGCGGTGGTTTACATGCTGATTTTTGTCGGTTACCCGATTGTGCATAATATCATTCTCGGCTTCCAGGATGTGGACGTTATGAATTTCCTGCGCGGTCAGAAGCATTTTGTCGGGTTTGAAAACTACGTGGAGCTGTTTCATGACGAGGTCTTCTTCAAATCGGTGGGCAACACGTTTGTCTTCACGGTCTGCTGCCTGTTTTTCCAGTTCCTGATTGGTTTCGCGCTGGCGATGTTCTTTAACCGGAAGTTCTCTTTCGCCAGGCCGGTCCGGGGAATCCTGATGATGCCGTGGATGATTCCGATGACCATCACGGCGCTGATGTTTAAATTCATGTTTTCGACCAAAGTCGGAGTCGTCAACAACATCCTGACCGGGCTCGGAATCACGTCCGCCAACATCGAGTGGCTGACGGACCAGAACATCGCCATGATTCCGGTCATTATCGCGAACGTCTGGATCGGCATTCCGTTCAACATGATTCTCATCTCCACAGGCCTGACGTCCATTCCCGGCGAAGTGTATGAAAGCGCGGCCATCGACGGGGCGGGCCCCTTCCAGAAGTTCATCCGCATCACGCTTCCGCTGATGCGCTCCACGATTGAGTCCATCCTGGTCCTCGGGTTTATTTACACGTTCAAAGTATACGACCTTGTCTATGTGATGACGTCAGGCGGGCCGGTCAATTCCACCCAGTTGATGTCGACCTACTCATACAAGCTGTCCTTTGACAATTTCCTGTACAGCAAAGGCTCCGCCGTCGCCAACGCGCTGCTGGTGATCCTGCTGCTGGTCGGGATTGTCTATCTCCGGATTACCACCAGGGGGGAGGATGCATATGAATGAAAGCAAAGTGAGCCGCGGGAAGAATGTGCTGCTTTGCACGCTGGCCGTGCTGATCGCCCTGGTGCTGCTCTTTCCGATGCTGTGGATGCTGAACACCTCGCTGAAGACGGAAGCCGAAATCTTCCTGAATCCGCCGACGTTTTACCCGCATACGCTCAACCTGAAATCCTACATCGCGCAGATTGAAACCGGCGATTTCAACATGTTCCGGTCCTTCCTCAACAGCCTGATCATCTCCCTGGGGTCCATGCTGATTGCGGTGGTTCTGGCGGTGCCCGCCTCCTACGCCATTGCGCGATACCGCTTCAGGGGGAACCGGTCCGTGCTCCTCGGTTTCCTGGTGACGCAGATGCTTCCGGTTTCCGTGCTGCTCACACCGATGTTCATCATGTTCCGGAATATGCATCTGTACAATACGTGGGGCGCGCCTGTGCTGGCGGACGCGACGATCGGCATTCCGTTCTCGGTGCTGATCCTCAAAAACTATTTTGCTTCCATCCCCCGGGATCTGGAGGAAGCGGCGTATATTGACGGATGCAGGCGGTTCGGCGCGTTCATGAGGATCCTGGTTCCGGTGGCGAAACCGGGCGTGGTCGTTTGCGCGATCTTCTCCTTCCTGTACGCATGGGGTGATCTGGCCTACGGCATGACCTTTATCCTGGAGCAGCCGATGCGCCCGATCACGGCGGGGATATTCAACTTCATGGGCCAGTACGGTACCAAATGGAGCTATCTGTCCGCCTTCGCGGTGGTCTCCATGATTCCGGTGGCCATCATCTTTGTCTTTATGCAGAAATACATTATCGCAGGCATGACCGCGGGAGCCGTCAAAGGATAAGGCCCGATGCTTCCGATCCGGTGCGGTACCGCACCGGATTTTCGTTGTACTTTCCGTATGGTTGCGGTACAATGTCATCAGATTTTCAGGGGTGATATTCGATGCGAACAAAGAGCGGAAAAAAACGTTCCATGCGGCATATACTGATCAACCGGTTCAGCATTCTGACCGCTGTGATGATTACGGTCATCTGCGTCTATATGGCCTACAGTTTTGCCGTTACGCTGCGGCGCGGAACGGAGGAACTGGCGGATATCAACATGAAAGCCGCGGAAAGTATCCTGAGCATCCGGATCAACGAATATGAAAACCTGCTCTATCAGATGTACACGAACGACGACATGGTCGTCTGGGCGGACAATATCAACAAAGGGGAAGACGCGGCCGTCAGCGTGAGCAAAATGCGCCGGTATCTCAGCACGGTGCTGAACTCCAACCAGTTCATCAAATCCATCATGGTCATCATGGATAACGGGCGCGTGATTACCTACGACCAGCTGACCTCCACGATCCATGAGAACTCATGGATCAGCCGTTTCAGCCTGGGCAGCGACGAAATCTACCGGATTGTCTCCGCGGACTACGCGAGCCACATCTGGCCCACGGAATTCGGAACCCGTTTTGCCAACAACGATTACTGGCTATTCCACATCGCGCACCGCATCGTGAATTACAAACAGCTGGAAAAGCTCTACGGCGTGATCGTGATCAGCATCGACGAGCGCTTGCTGGAGGAAGTGATGCGGACCGTCAAGACGGAGGACAGCGAGGTCTACCTGACCGATGAAAACGGACGGATTATCAGCTGCACCGACAAAAGCCTGATCGGAACCGCGTTCACGCACGCCGCGGGAAGCAGCGTGGACCAGCTGGAAAACGGTATCCTGGGCTGGAACATCATCCGCATTCATGACAACAGCCGGTATATGCAGAGCCTGTTGGAAAAGCTGCTGCAGATCGTCGGCATGGGGGTGGCCCTCATGCTGGCTGCGCTTTTCGTCATCAGCAAGATTTCCGGCAAGCTGACGCGGGACATCGACGAGATCGTGGAGGGGATGCAGCGGACGGACGAGGCGGGGATTCCTTCCCGGCTTCCGCGGAAAGAGGAAATGCTTTCGGAGATCGACGTGATCGCCAAGCAGTACAACCGGACGATCGACGACCTGGAAAAGGCACTCCTGCGGGAAAAAGCGGAGACGGAGAACAGCCGGAAGGCGGAAATCCGGATGCTGGAGGCGCAGATCAACCCGCATTTCATCTATAATATTCTCGACACCGTCAACTGGATCGCCATTGAAAAGGACGAATATGACATCAGCAACGCGATCAGCACGCTGGCTTTCATTCTGCGCTATGCCATCAGCAACTGCGATAAACCGGTCACCCTGCGGGACGAGGTCGACTGGCTGAAGAAATACGTTTATCTGCAGCAGTTCCGCCTGAAAAACAAATTCAGTTTCGAAATCAGGACCGATCCGGAAATCCTGGACGTGCGCGTGCATAAACTGATCATCCAGCCCTTCGTGGAGAACGCAATCGTGCACGGGTTTGATACCAAGCGGGAGACGTATACGCTGAAGGTGAGCATGCTGGCGGAAGACGGCAAAGTGGCCATCACCATCGCGGATAACGGCAAGGGAATCTCCCCGGAAATCCTGGCGGCCCTCAGCAGCGGGGATGTGAAGGAAATCCGCGACAAGGCCGGCATCGGCCTGTCAAACGCCTTCCTCCGCCTGCACCGCTACTGCGAAGGGCAGGATGAGGTCAGCGTACAGAGCGTGCCGGATGAAGGAACAACGGTGACGATCCGGTTCCCTTTCACGGTTCCGCAGGAGCCCGGAAATGATTCCACGGAACATTAGTTTATTCCCCCTTTCTTAAGATATTTTGAGTTTCTTTTTCTCCTTATCAAAAACATAATAGGGTCAGAGTCCACAGAATGGACAAAAATGAAGGAGGAGTCTGTAAAATGAAGAAACTGTTTGGTATTCTGCTTATTGTCTGCCTGCTGACCGGTATGGTGTCCGCCGGGGCGTTCGCCGAAGGAGCCTCCGGTGATGTCGAGATCTGGTACTACTGGGAGACCGAAGGCCATCAGAAGGCGCTGAGCCACATCATTGAGGAGTTCAATGCCGGCCAGAGCGACATCAAGGTGTCCGCCAAGTACGTTCCCTTTGCTGATTTCAAAAAGCAGCTGTCCATCGGCGCGGCCGCGGACGCGCTGCCGGATCTGGTGATCCTGGACAATCCCGACCATGCCGCGTATGCCGCCATGGGCGTATTCGCCGACATTACCGGCAAGTTTGACGTGAGCACCTACTACCCGGGCCCCGTCAACTCCTGCACCCTCGACGGGAAACTGTACGGCGTGCCCTTCGGCAGCAACGACCTGGTTCTGTTCTACAACGAAGATATGCTGGCTGCCGCCGGCTGCAAAGTGCCCACCACCTGGGACGAACTGCTGGAAGCCGCGAAAGCCTGCTCCAACGATAAAGTTTCCGGTTTTGCCCATTCCGCCCTGCAGAACGAGGAAGGCACCTTCAACTTCCTGACCTGGGTATGGTCCACCGGCGCGACCGCCTATGAGATGAACTCCGAAGGCGGCATCAAGGCCCTGACGCAGGTGAAGAAGATGGTGGACGAAGGCGCCATGACCCAGGAAGCCATCAACTGGACCCAGGGCGACACCATGAACCAGTTCATCTCCGGCAACCTGGCCATGATGATCAACGGCACCTGGCAGATCCCGACCATGCGTTCCGAAGTTCCGGACCTCAAGTGGAACGTGGCGCCGATCCCGCAGGACAAGGTGCAGGCTTCCGGACTCGGCGGCGAGAACTACGCGGTGATCGCGGGAGGAAACGAGGCTGCCGCCATCGAATTCCTGAAGTATGCCACCAGCAAGGATGTCTGCCTGTACATGATGAACGCCATGGGCTACATTTCCTCTGACTCCACCATTGCGGAAGGTCAGTTCGACGGCGATCCCGTATACCAGGTGTTCGTCGATGAAATGAAGTATGCCAACGCCCGCGGTCCGCTGCCCACCTGGCCGCAGATCTCCGACGCGATCTCCCTGGCCTTCAACGAAGTGATGACCGGCGGCGATCCCGCAGCATCCGCTGAAAAAGCGCAGGCAACCATCGACAGCATCCTCAAGTAACACGATCTGTTGCCTTATTCAGGGGCCGTGGTTCATCCACGGCCCTTTTTCAAAAGAAAACCGAGAAATACGGCGCCGTGCGGGAACGCGTGCCGCCGTATCATCCCGCGGGAATCAATGAGCGAGGTGTTTGGAATGAAACCTGTGGCAAAGCCGCTGCCGCTGACCGGCATGCAGGTGACCGACCGATTTTTCGCGCCGAGGATCGACCTGGTGCGGACGCAGATGCTTCCTTACCAGTGGGAAGCGCTGAATGACCGGCTGAAGGATACGGAACCCAGCCACTGTATCGAAAACTTCCGCATCGCGGCGGGAATCAGCCGGGGCGAATATCACGGCATGGTCTTTCAGGACAGCGACCTTTACAAGTGGCTGGAAGCCGTGGCCTATCAGCTGGCCGTAAGGCCCGATCCATCGCTGCGTGAGGCGGCGGACAGCGCCATCCGCCTGATCGGGCAGGCGCAGACCCCGGAAGGGTACCTGAACACGTATTACCAGACCCATCCGGATGAAAAGCGCTTCAGCAACCTGCAGAACAACCATGAATTATACTGCGCGGGGCATCTGATCGAAGCCGCCGTCGCCTTCGCACAGGCTGTCGGCGACACCCGCCTGCTGGACGTGGCACGCCGGTACGCGGATCTGATTGACCGCGTTTTCGGCCCGGAGGAGGGCAAACTGCACGGCTATCCCGGGCATGAGATTATCGAAATGGCCCTGGTCCGGCTCTTCCGGCTGACGGGGGAGGAGCGCTATCTCCGACTGGCCCGGTATTTTATCGACCAGCGGGGGCAGGCGCCGCTCTATTTCGAGGAGGAAGCGCGGCGCGACGGAAACCGGGATTTTGTCTGGAACGAAACGTTCATGCGCTACCAGTACTATCAGGCCGGGAAGCCGGTCCGGGAGCAGACCGAGGCCGAAGGGCACGCGGTGCGCGCCGTGTATCTGTACAGCGGGATGGCGGATGTTGCGGCGGAAACCGGCGACCAGACCCTGTTTGAAGCCTGCCGGACGCTGTTTGACAACATCCTCAGCCGCAGGATGTACATCACCGGCGCGATCGGATCCACCCACGTGGGGGAGGCTTTTACCTACGATTACGATCTGCCCAATGAGAGCGTCTACGCGGAAACCTGCGCACAGATCGGGCTGTGTTTTTTCGCTCAGCGCATGCTGAACAGCGAGATGGACGGCAGATACGCGGACGTCATCGAGCGCGCGCTGTACAACAGCGTCCTGAGCGGCATGTCGCTGGACGCGAAGAGGTTCTTTTATGTCAATCCGCTGGAGGTGGTGCCTGAAGCCTGCGAAAAGGACGACCGGCTCCGCCATGTGAAGCCGCAGCGGCAGAAATGGTTCGGCTGCGCCTGCTGCCCGCCCAATCTTGCACGCTTTCTGGGTTCTCTTCCTTCCTACGCCTTTTCGGCGGGAGGCGATACGCTGTATATGCATCTGTATATCGGCGGCGAGGTCCGGGTGGCGCTGGCGCACGCGGAGGTTCATCTCAGTGTGGAGAGCGATTATCCGTGGGACGGCCGGGTGCGCCTGACTGTGCATACGCCGGGAGAGTACGGCATCGCCGTCCGCATTTCCGGCTGGTGCCGCGGCTATGAGCTGAAGGTGAACGGCGAAAGCGTTTCTTCCGAACCGGTCCGGGGGTATGTTTCCCTGAACCGGGTATGGCGGGAGGAGGACACGGTGGAACTGAACCTGAAGATGCCTGTAACGCTGATGCGAGCGAACCCCGCTGTGCGGGCGGATACCGGAAAGCTGTGCGTTGTCCGCGGACCGCTGGTATACAGCCTGGAGGAGGCCGATAACGGAAAGGATCTCCATCTGCTGCGCCTGCCGTTGCAGACCGCTTTTGAAGTGCACGACGAACCGCAGCTGCTGGGCGGGATCCGGACCATCCGCTGCAACGCGTTCCGCCGGAGCAAATCCTTTGCGGAAGGACAGCTTTACGCGCCGGTCTGCGGGGCGGAAGAGATGACCGAAACACAGCTGACATGGATCCCGTATTTCGCCTGGGCCAACCGCGAACCGGGCGAAATGGCGGTCTGGATCCGGGAAGTATAGCGTTTTTCAGCGGCCTTTCCGGCTGCTTCTCAGATGGGTGACGGAAGGATCAGGACAGGCGCTCAAACACGGGGATGACATCCAGGGGCGCGGGGACCGTCCGGGTTTCACCGCCCTGCAGGATTTCTCCCGTATCGACATTGCGCCAGCTGCCTTCGGGAAAACAGACCTGCCTTTCCCGGACACCGGGATACAGGACCGGCGCCACCAGAAAGCGGTTGCCGAACATATACTGATCCTTCAGGTCCGCAAACGCCTCCGTTTCCGGGAAAGCATACCACATGGCCCGCATGAGCGGCGTGCCTTCCTCGTGGGCCTGTTTCATCAGGTCCCGGATATAGTCCCGCAGCTCCTCGCGCCGGTTCATGTACTTGACCAGGATGGGATAAGCCTCGTCCCCGAAGCTCCAGACCTCGTTATCGCTGCCGCTGTTCAGGACCGGCGTTCCGTCCTTCCGGCAAACCGGTTCGGAAGGCTGCCGGTCGCCGTGCAGCCGCATCACCGGGCAGTAACATCCCCACTGGAACCAGCGGATCAGCAGTTCCCGGAAGGCCGGATCCCGCGGATTCCCCTGATGGAACCCACCGATGTCCGTCGTCCACCAGGGAATGCCCGCGACACCCATGCTGAGCCCGGCGCAGATCTGGCGGCGGAAATCTTTCCAGTCGCTCATGATATCTCCGCTCCAGACCAGGGCGCCGTACCGCTGGCTGCCTGCCCAGGCACACCGGAGCAGGTTGACCGGATTCTCCTGGCCGGCGGCTTTCATGCCTTCATAGAAGCCCCTGGCGTAGCACTGGGGATAGATATTTCCGACTTCGATATTCGGCCCGGCCGCGTAGCGGTACGCTTTGAAATCATAGGTGCCGTATTCCGGTTCCGCTTCATCCAGCCAGAAAATACGGATGCCGAAGTCATAATAATTCTGTTTGCATTTCTGCCAGACATAGTCCCGGGCACGGGGATTCGTCGCGTCGTAGAACATGGAATCCTCCACGAAGCGCATGCCCACCTGCTCACCGTATTCCGCGCGAACCAGCAGCCCCTGCTGGTCCATTTCGGCATAGTTTTCGGAATTCAGGGAGATCTGCGGCCAGACGGAAACCATCAGTTCGATGCCCATTTCCTTCAGTTCCTTCACCATGGCGGCGGGGTCCGGGAAGAACTCCGGATCAAACCGGTAATCCCCCATGCGGGGCCAGTGGAAGAAGTCGCAGACAATGACGTCGATGGGCAGATTCCGTTTTTTATACTCCCTGGCAACGGACAGCAGCTGCTCCTGGTTCCAGTAGCGCAGCTTACACTGCCAGAAACCCAGCCCGTATTCGGGCATCATGGGGGCAAATCCGGTGGCGCGGGCGTAATTCCGGCTGATATCGGCCGGAATGTCCCCGGCTGTGACCCAGTAGTCCAGCTGGCCGGTGGCTTCCGCGTGCCAGGTGGTTCTGTTCCGTCCGAAACTCACATACCCGACGGCGGGATTGTGCCAGAGAAAGCCGTAGCCTCTGCCGGAGATGATCATGGGCACGCTGGCCTGGGAGTTCCGGTGCGCCAGTTCCAGCGTGCAGCCCTTCCAGTCCAGGTATTCCTCCTGATACTGTCCCATGCCGTAAATCCGCTCTCCGTCCTGACCGGCAAAAGTCGCTGTCAGGCTGAAGGCGCCGCCGGGAAGGGGCTCATACTTCCTGGCCTGCAGGATCAGCGCGTTTTCACCGTCGGTTTCCTGCAGGAGCACCTCGTTTTTCCGGTTCAGGAACGTGATTTTGGCCCGTTCCTTCCATCCGCAAACCTCCAGCACGGCGGTAATCTTTCCGTTGCGCACAAAGGCTTTTCGCTCACTCTCGATCCGGATCTCAGCCTCCGGGCAGGGCGCCGGATCCAGAAGGGCAAAGCGATCGTCTTTCACCTCCCGCATCAGGGCGGCGCGGACGCGGATGCTGTCCTCTCCCCAGGGCTCAGCCACGAGGGTCTCTCCGTGATTCCGCCAGATTAACTGCTGACCGTTGATTTCAAAGAATTTCATTTGCTTACCCTCCTGCTGTCTCCTGCTCAGGCCTTAGCGTTTGCGATACGCTCCCGGATCCGGAGCATTTTCTCATCCAGCTTCGCGCTTTCTTCCGCACAGGATTTCAGCTCTTCCGCCAGTTCTTCGGCCAGACGGGGATCGAGATTCTTTTTATACCGCAGCTTGTGTTCCAGGCTTGCCCAGAAATCCATCGCGATGGTCCGCATCTGGATTTCCACAAACATGTCTTTCTTTCCGATTTCCGTATAGATCGGTGTTTTCACCACAAGGTGCAGGCTGCGGTAACCGCCCGGCTTCGGATTGCTGATATAATCCTTGCGTGTTACCAGGGTGATATCCTCCTGCGCCAGGAAGTTTTCCTCAATTCTGTGAATATCGTCCACAAAGCTGCAGACCACCCGGACGCCGGCAATATCCCTCAGGTTTTCCTCCGCCGCTTCGATGGTGATCGGCAGACCGAGTTTTTCCAGCTTCCGGATGATGCTGTCCAGGCTTTTCACTCTTGATTTGATCGATTCGATCGGGTTCTGTTCATCCTGCATGGAAAGCCGGTTGTTGAGGATGTTGAATTTCGTTTCCACCTGCATGATGGCACACTGATAGTTCATCAGCATGTTGTAAACAGGATCGAAATCAGCGTGAAGCTGCTGAAGCATCTGATCGATATTTCCGTCCGCCTGCAGGGGTACATTCGGATCAGAAAGGGCAGCGTTGACCTGGTTGTTTCCGTTCATCAGAGCAAACCTCCTTCATATGGTCCGCGGTCCGCGGTATATCCGGTTTCTGTGCATCTATCATACCACAAATATCGGACGCAAAAAAGGAGACGGGGAGCTGTCCCGAAAACAAACACAACAAATGCATCCGGTGGAGGGAGAAAACGTGAAAGAGTTTCTGAACGCAATCAAGGGCAATCCGATGGAGAACCTTCTGTACGTGACCGCTTTTACAGGTATGCGTCAGGGTGAAGTGATAGGCTTGATCTGGGATTGCATAGATTTTAATAAGAAGACAATCCGGATTTATCGACAGTTGCAGAAGGAGCGCAAGGTGGGAGGGAAGTATAAATTTGCTCCCTTGAAGAATGATAAGCAGCGGATATTCATGGTGGCGGACGATGTGCTGAATGCGCTGCACCGGGTTAAGTCGAAACAGGCCGAATGGAAATTGGCCGCAGGAGAGAAATGGCAGAATGAGGAGAATTTTGTGTTTACGACCGAACAGGGCTGCCATCTCTCCAAATGTACGGTGTATGAGAGTTTTAAGCGCTGTGCTAAAGCAGCCAGAATTCCGGAGACACGGTTTCATGATCTCCGGCATACCTATGCAACGCTGGCTCTAGAACAGGGAACGGATATCAAGACGGTTTCCTCGAACCTGGGTCATGCGACCGTGGCTTTTACGCTTGATACCTATGGCCATGTCACTGAGAAGATGCAGCAGGACAGCGCGAACCGCATGCAGCGGTACTGTCACCGAATATAAAAAATTTTTGCTCATAATTTTCGCGGTCTGTTTGTTCCACTGACCACTTAGATACACACTTTGAAAAAATGTAAAAAATGTATTTTGTGTAGAGATATGGATGTCTGAGTTTTATGGAATTCTATAAAATGTAAAAAATGCAAAAAATGTGTCATGCTATAATGACTGGGTAAGCAGTAGGAAAGGAGGCTTTATGTCTGCCGAAGAGGCGACGCGTAAAAACGCAAATGGTGTAGGATCTATCAGAAAACGTAAGGAGGGACAGTGGGAAGCACGGTTTACCGCGGGCTTTGATCCTTTTACAGGAAAACAAATACAAAAATCGATCTACGGTAAAACCAGAGCGGAGGTAAAGAAAAAACTATTTTCGGCTATTGTTGATGTTGACCAGGGGAAATATGTTGCAAATCCTGTAAGGATGACCTTTAGTAGGTGGTTGGATATCTGGATTAAAACTTACTGCATCGATAAAAAACCTAATACAATTGAGCAGTATAAATATCAAATACGAGTAAATATCAAGCCAGTTTTGGGAAAGTACGACATTTCAGAATTATCAACTGAAATGATTCAGCGGTTTTACTCGGTTTTGTTACTGCCAAGAACTATCCAAGGAAAAACAGGGAAGGTCAAACATCCAGGGTTAAGCGCGAAAAGCGTGAAAAATGTTCACGGCGTAGTTCATGAGTCACTGGAAAAGGCTGTCAAGCTTCGGTATATTCCGTTTAATCCAAGCGATAACTGCGAATTGCCCAGGGTGCAAAAAACAAAGATCACTCCGATACCTACAGAAATGTTGAATTCTTTCCTTAAAGCAATTCAGAAAGACGAATTTGGTGATTTGTATCTGATTGATCTGTTCACAGGGATGAGGCAGGGTGAGATTATGGGATTGACTTGGGATTGTATCGATTTTAACCGGGAACAGATTATCGTAAGACATCAGCTCCAAAAAGAGCGGAAACAACATGGGCAATATCAGCTTGTTTCTTTAAAGAATGATAAAGAGCGCATTATCAAACCTGCACCGTTCGTTATGGATGTTCTGCGAAAGATCAAGAAACAGCAGAGTAGACAGCAAAAGAACTGTGGTGCTTATTGGAGAAATCAGATGAATCTGGTTTTCACTGACAGCAAAGGGAATCATAAATGTAAAAGCACGGTTTACAATCACTTAAAGAGGATTTGTAAACGCTTAGGGATTCCATATACCCGATTCCATGACCTGCGCCATACATTTGCGACAATATCCCTTGAAAACGGAGACAATATTAAAACGGTTTCTGAAAATCTTGGACATGCAACCGTTGCTTTCACCCTTGATATTTATGGTCATGTATCTGACGAGATGCGGAGGGAAAGCGCTGCGAAAATGCAGATCTTCTATGAAAATCTTAATAGAAAGAAAAACTCCGGTAAGGGTACGGGTAAGGGTACAGGGGCAAAATGAAAACGCTGTACCCGTTGAGAATACAGCGTTTTATTCACGCGGAGAAGCCGGGATTTGAACCCGGGCGACCCTCAACGGATCCTACTCCCTTAGCAGGGGAGCCCCTTCGGCCACTTGGGTACTTCTCCATGTCAAGGCTGGCGGAGCGAGAGGGATTCGAACCCCCGGTACCTTTCGGTATCACTGGTTTTCAAGACCAGCGCCTTCAACCGCTCGGCCATCGCTCCAGAGCTAACCAGCCCGATTATATTACCATGAGAGACTGACCTCGTCAAGGGCTTTTTGTTGCGGGATAATGCTATATCAGATATAATATCCGGGACAGGAGATGAGACAAGTATGGGCAATGTATTCTATTTCGATTGGGAAGTTGACCTGATTGAATGGCTGCAGAATGTCGCCGGAAACTTTGGACAGGCTGTGTCCAAGGTGGTGACTTTCATCGGCGGGGAGACTGTGACCCTGCTGATCCTGCTGGTCATGCTTTTCTGCTACAACAAAGAAGCAGGGAAACGCTGCGGCTTCACAATTGTGGCAGCCAATATGTGGTACCCGATGATCAAAAATATTGCGCTGCGGGTGAGACCGTACATGGCGCATCCGGATCGCGTGGAAGCGCTGACGGTTGTGGAGGCAGACGCGGATCCGATGGATATCCTGCAGCAGGGATATTCTTTTCCCAGCGGCCACAGCGCCACGGCAGTGTCTGTGTACGGCAGCGTTGCGCGGGAAATCCGCAAAAAATGGATGTGGTGGCTTGCGGTGACTCTTCCGCTGCTGATCGGCCTGAGCCGGTTTGCGGTCGGCGTACATTATCCGACGGATGTGCTTGCAGGATGGGCTGTAGGCCTGGCGGCAATCGTCTTCAGCGCAGTCCTGCATAAAAAAGTAAAAAAGGAATGGGTCCGGAGCCTGATCCTGCTTGCGGTAACGCTCCCGGGCATCTTCTGGTGCACCAGCCGGGATTATTTTACGTCCCTTGGCCTGCTGATCGGTATGGTGACGGTCTATCCGTACGAAAACAGATATGTAAGGTTTAAAGATACCAGGAACGTGTGGGCAATGATCCTGCGACTCGCGGGTGCTTTCGCGATCTACGCGGTTCTGAATAACGTGCTGAAGATGCCGTTCAACAAGGAATGGCTGAACAACGGCACGCTGGGGGCGAACCTGATCCGTACCGCCCGGTACGCGATTATCCTGTTTACGATTGTGGGTGTGTATCCCCGGGTGTTTCCGCTTTTTGAGAAAATCGGTAAAAAGGGAATTCATAATTCAGAATTATAAATACCTGAGGGCGAATACTATTGAGTGCAAAGTGAGGGGCAGGGATGGAGTACCGGGTCGGGCCGGAGGAAGCCGGATGGAGAGTCAGGGAGGTTCTGCGGCGGTCCATGGGCGTAAGCTATACGGCGCTGAAGAGCGCCAAATGGAACGGACGGATCCGGCTGAACGGTGAGCCGGCCCGGGCAGACACCCGGGTGGCAGACGGCGACCTGGTGAAGATTGACTGGGAGGAAGACGTCCCGGTCTACCAGCTGAAACCTTATGAGTTTCCACTGGAAATCCCTTACGAAGATGAACACCTGCTGGTGGTGGCGAAACCCGGCGGGATTGCCAGCCAGAGCAGCCGGAATCATCCGGATGATTCCCTGGAGAATGCGGTATATTCCTATTACGGATGTCCTGAAAACTTCATATACCGGCCGGTGAACCGGCTGGACAAGGGAACAGGCGGACTGATGGTTATTGCCCGGACACCCCATGCCCAACATCGTCTTCAGCAGGAGCTGCATACCCCGGCCTTCCGGCGGCGTTATCTGGCGCTGACAGACGGCATTCCCGCAGAAGAAGAGGGGATGCTGGATTTTCCTATTGCCAAGGTGCCGGGCGCGACCATCAAGCGAATGATTGCGCCTGACGGCAAACCGTCCAGAACCCGCTACAGGGTGCTGGAAAAACGGAATGGCGGCGCTTTGATCCTGCTGGAGCTGGAGACGGGAAGGACCCACCAGATCCGGGTCCACCTGAGTCATATCGGCTGCCCGGTGCGGGGAGATTTTTTATACGGAGAGGAGCGACCGGAGGAGTTCCAGGGCTGCTTTGCGCTGCACAGCGCCATGGTCGAACTGCGGCATCCGCTGACAGGGGAAACGCTCCGGCTGACCAACCTGCCGCAGTGGGCGGGGGAGCTGGACGATTCTGTTCTTTTCATGGACTTTAATTGACAATTCATAATTCATAATTCATAATTCACAATTACAGGATTCTTACTCTCTTGAATAGGGCGGCTGCCCGTTTTTTTGAGAATGAGACTTCAACATGTGCAAAAGAACAAGGGGATTAACATTTATGACCATTATTGAACTGCTGGAAAGAAATGCCAGGGAATGGCCGAATGATACGGCACTGGTGGAGATCAACCCCGATCAGCCTGAGACCCGCCGGGTAACCTGGCATGATTTTGAACTGGTGGAGCCCAGCGCAAAACAGAAACACTACCGCCGGGAAATCACCTGGGCGGTTTTTGATGAAAAAGCAAACCGGGTGGCAAACATGCTCCGGAGCCACGGGATTGGCAAGGGCAAAAAGGTTGCCATCCTGATGATGAACTGCATTGACTGGCTTCCGATCTATTTCGGTATCCTGAAGACCGGCGCTGTGGTTGTTCCCATGAACTTCCGCTACGCTTCCAATGAGATTGAATACTGCCTGAACCTGTCCGAGAGCAATATGCTGATTTTCGGGCCGGAATTCATCGGCCGTATAGAGGAAATCGCGGACAAGATTCCCCATGTGGCGCTGGTGTTTGAAGGCCCCGGGTGCCCGAGCTTCGCGGACGACCTGATGGAACTGATCAACGAAAGCAGCTCCAGTTTCCCGAAGTGCGAGCTGACGGAGGACGACGACGCGGCGATCTATTTCTCCTCCGGTACCACCGGATTCCCGAAGGCGATCCTGCATAAGCATCGCAGCCTGATTCATTCCGCACGGGTGGAGCAGGCGCATCACGGCCAGACGAAGGACGACTGCTTCCTGTGCATTCCGCCGCTGTACCACACCGGCGCGAAGATGCACTGGTTCGGCAGTCTCATCTCCGGCGGCAAGGCCGTGATCCTGAAGGGTACACGGCCCCAGACGATCCTGGAGGCGGTGGACAGCGAGAAGTGTACGATTGTCTGGCTGCTGGTGCCGTGGGCGCAGGATATCCTGACGGCGTTGGACAGCGGAGAACTGAAACTGGAAAACTACAAGCTGGATCAGTGGCGGCTGATGCACATCGGCGCGCAGCCGGTGCCCCAGAGCCTGATCCACCGCTGGCTGGAATACTTCCCGAACCATGAGTATGACACCAACTACGGCCTGAGCGAATCCATCGGCCCCGGCGCGGTACACCTGGGCATCGAGAACGTCCGCAAGGTAGGCGCGATCGGTATTCCCGGATACGGCTGGGAAACAAAAATCATCCGGCCGGACGGCGCAGAAGTGGCGCCGGGCGAAGTCGGCGAGCTGTGCCTGAAGGGACCGGGCGTGATGGTTTGCTACTACAACAATCCGCAGGCAACCGCGGAAACCCTGAAGGACGGCTGGCTGCTGACCGGCGATATGGCCCGGCAGGATGAAGAAGGCTTCATCTACCTGGTGGACCGGAAAAAGGACGTGGTTATCACCGGCGGTGAGAACCTGTATCCTGTTGAAATTGAGAACTTTATGGCAGCCTATCCGCCGATCAAGGACGTGGCTGTGATCGGCCTGCCGGACGCGCGCCTGGGCGAAATTGCCGCGGCCATCGTGGAACTGGTTCCGGGCAGCACCGCGACAGTGGAGGATATCAACGAGTTCTGTATGGGAATGCCGCGGTATAAGCGGCCGAGGAAGATTATCCTGGCGCCTGTGCCCCGGAACGCTACCGGCAAGATTGAAAAGCCGAAGCTCCGCCGGATGTACGGAGGAGAAGGGCTGGTTGATTCACAGAATCGCAGTTAAGCGATTCTGTGAATCAACAATGAAGAATGAACAATGAAGAATTAATAGTTGAGGATGGCATGTCATGAAGAAACTGTTAATTGGTAATGAAGCGGTGGCCTGGGGCCTTTACAACGGCGGAATCGGGCTGGTGAGCAGCTATCCGGGGACCCCGAGCACGGAGATCACGGAATTCCTGGCAAAGCATGACGATATCCACAGCGAATGGGCGCCCAATGAAAAGGTGGCCATGGAAGCGGCTTTCGGCGCGAGCCTGGCCGGCATGCGGAGTGTCTGCGCCATGAAGCACGTTGGACTGAACGTGGCGGCCGACCCTCTGTTTACCCTGAGCTATACGGGTGTGACGGGCGGTATGGTGGTATGCGTGGCGGATGACCCGGCCATGCATTCCAGCCAGAATGAACAGGACTCCCGGCATTATGCCATAGCGGCGAAGGTGCCGATGCTGGAGCCTGCTGATTCCGCGGAAGCTTACGCTTTCGCCCGGTCCGCATTTGAACTGAGCGAGAAGTATGACACGCCTGTGCTGCTGCGGATGTGCACGCGCATCGCCCACAGCCAGTGCGTGGTGGACATCGGCGAGCGGGAGGAAGTGCCGCTGAAGGAATATGTCAAGCAGCCTTCCAAGTACATCATGATGCCCGGCTACGCCAAACAGCGCCATCCCGTTGTGGAAGAGCGGACGGAGAAGCTGAGGGCCCTGGCGGAGAACTGCGTTTACAACAAGGTTGAGATGGCGGAAAACCGGGAAATCGGTATCATTACCTCCGGCTGCAGCTACCTGTATGTGAAGGAAGTCTTCGGCGACGACGTCAGCGTGCTGAAGATCGGCATGCCCAATCCGCTGCCTGAAAAGCTGATCCGGGATTTTGCCGCCCAGGTCAAGAAGCTGTATGTGATTGAAGAGCTGGATCCGGTGATCGAAACCCACGTGAAGGCGCTGGGTATTGAAGTGACCGGCAAGAGCCTGTTCTCTGCTATCGGCGAGTTCAGCCAGAAGACCATCCGGGACGCTTTCCTCAAGGAAGGCTATGCCGTGAAGGAAGTGCCGGAAGCGCAGGGCGAAGCGCCTGTTGTGCCCGGACGTCCGCCGATGATGTGTTCCGGCTGCCCGCACCGGGGAATGTACTATACGCTGGTGAAAAACCATATTACCGTACTGGGTGATATCGGCTGCTATACACTGGGCGCGGTGGCACCGCTGAACGCGCTGGATTCCACCCTGTGCATGGGCGCCAGCATCTCCGGTATCCACGGATTCAACGCGGCCCGGGGCAAGGAAACCGAAAAGAAGACCGTGGCCGTGATCGGCGACAGCACCTTCATGCACAGCGGCATGACAGGCCTGGTGAACATTGCCTACAACGCCACAAATTCTACGGTAATCATCCTGGATAACTCTATTACCGGCATGACCGGACACCAGCAGAACCCCACCACCGGATACAACATCAAGGGTGATCCGGCGGCCAAGGTGAACCTGGAAGCCCTGTGCAAGGCGCTGGGCATCAACCGGGTTCGGGTGGTGGATCCCTATGACCTGAAAGCCTGTGAGGAAGCGGTACTGGAAGAACTGGCTGTGGAAGAGCCTTCCGTGATCATTTCCCGCCGTCCCTGCGTGCTGCTGAAGTACGTGAAGCCCAAAACACCCCTTCAGGTGGATACGGATAAGTGCCGGGGCTGCAAGAAGTGCATGAAGATGGGCTGCCCGTCCATCAGCTTCAAGGAAGGCAAGGCCAGGATTGACAAAACACTCTGTGTAGGCTGCGGCGTGTGCGAACAGCTGTGTGCCTTCGGCGCGATCGGGGGTATGGACAAATGAAAACAACGAGTGTAATGATCGTCGGCGTCGGCGGACAGGGAAGCCTGCTGGCTTCCAGACTGCTGGGAACCCTGCTGACGGATGAAGGTTATGATGTGAAGGTCAGCGAAGTGCACGGCATGAGCCAGCGCGGCGGCAGCGTCGTGACCTATGTGCGTTTCGGTGAGAAGGTGTACAGCCCGATCGTGACTGAAGGAGAATGCGACTATATCATCAGCTTTGAAAAGCTGGAGGCTGCCCGGTATGCCGGCTGCCTGCGCAAGGGTGGAAAGATCATCGTCAATACCCAGGAGATCGACCCGATGCCGGTTATTACCGGCGCGGCGGAATATCCGACCGGCGTGCTGGAAGACCTGAAGGCCAGGGGCTTTGACATTGACGATTTTGACGCGCTGACGCCTGCCGTGGAAGCGGGAAGCTCCAAGGCGGTTAACATTGTGCTGATGGGGCACTTTGCAAAGTGCACGGAGATTCCGAAGGAAAAGTGGCTGGCGGCCCTGGAAAAGGTGGTTAAGCCGCAGTTCCTGGAAATGAACAAGGCCGCGTTTGACCGCGGTTACGGCGCATAAGCAACAGAATACCGAAGCGGCGGAGCTGAATGCTCCGCCGCTTTTCTGTCAAAGTGTATGAAAATGGACGTTACCGGCAGATGAGACTGACGGCGTTATGAATATTGCGGATTTCAATAACAGGCGCACCTTCAGCTTCTTCGCCATCCAGGGTCCACTTGATATCGGAAGCGCCGGTGAAGGAGAATTTTGACGCCCTGAGGAAAAGCAGGGAAGGATCATCGTAATGCCGCGTCCGCAGGGCTGAGAGGATCCGGTTCAGAACGAGAAGATCCGGCGGGAAGGGAATGAGCAGCGCCTCAAAAAGGCCGTCGCTCATGTGCACCTCGTTGTCATCCAGCTTCAGGACGCCGCCAAGGGATGTGGAATTGCATACGGCACCGAAAATATAGTCGTCCTCGTATTCCTGCCCGTCAGCGGTAACCTTCATATGAATCGGATGAATATCCGCCAGGGAACGGATCCCTTCCAGGATATAGGCGGCATGACCGATAACGTTCTTCACATTCTGGGGCGTGGACCAGGAAACGCTGGTAAAGGCGCCGAAGGAAGCAGTATAGCTGAAATAACGGTCGGAACCGAAAAGCCCCACATCCAGAGAACGCGGATTTCCGAAAACGATGGAGTCGCAGGCGAGCAGCGGTGCAAGGGGAAGCTCCAGCCCGCTGGCAAAATCGTTGGTGCTGCCGCAGGGGATGTAGCCCAGGGGCGTCCTATGACCGCCCTGCTGCAAACCGGTGATCACTTCATTGAGGGTGCCGTCGCCGCCGCAGGCCACGACCAGATCCGCTTCACCCGCGTGCGCCCGGGCAAAATCCACCGCGTCCCCGCGCTTTTCCGTTACATAAACAGAACAGAGGTATCCCGCCTTGTTGAAGACGGAAATCATCTCGGGCAGGAAACGGCGGCCCTGGCGGGTTCCGGCATTGGGATTGATGATCAGGTGGAGAGATTTCAATTCATAATTCATAATTCATTGCGATCGCTGTTACCAAAACTCCGTTCGGCAGGACCTCCGGGGTTTTGACAACTGTAGCATGGCAGCTGTCAGCCAAATCAAAGATTTGGACAGCTGCTCAAATTCATAATAGTGTACAGTTACAGGATGATTATATGATAAGAACGGGAGAAAGACAATAAAGGGAGGAGGGGAGCGAGGAAAACGGCAGCCCAATGGGCTGTCCGCTGAAAGCGAAAGTGCCCCGAACGAGTCAACCGAAACGAGCGGCGAGTGCGCTCCAAGCACGAGCAGCGACGATTGAGGTTGCGGACAGGAGGTAAAAACTTGACAGATTTCGAAAGGTACGGTTCTGGGTTGACAATATGATCAGATGGGGATAAATTGAAACGTACGTACACATAAGGAGAGGAGAAGTCCTTTTGAAACACTGGATGAAATACATCAGGCCGTACAAGGCCTGGTTCATTCTGGGTCCGCTGTGCATGATTGTGGAGGTTATCGGTGAAGTGCTGATGCCCATGCTGCTGGCGGGCGTGATCAATTCCGGAAACCTGGGCACACTGACGGTGGGCTCCAGCATCGGTACGGCGGGACTGATGATCCTGATCGCGCTGATCATGATGGCCGGCGGCATCGGCGGATGCTATTTCAGCTCAAAGGCCAGCATCGCTTTTGCGGGGGACATCCGCAACGACCTGTACCGGAAAATCCAGAGCTTTTCTTTCGGGAATATTGACCGGTTCTCCACGGGATCACTGGTCACACGGGTGACCAACGACGTGACCCAGATGCAGAACTTTGTGGCCATGCTCATGCGGATGGCCCTTCGGGCGCCGGGCATGATGATTGGCGGCCTGATCATGGCGATCCGTCTGCGGCCGAGCCTGGCAACGGTTTTCCTGATCAGCATTCCGGTGCTGCTGGTGTTTGTGGGCGGCAATATCCTGACCGCTTTCCCCCGGTTCAAGAATGTGCAGGCCAGGGTAGACGGCCTGAATTCCACCGTGCAGGAGAATATCACCAATGTGCGCGTGGTGAAATCCTTTGTGCGGGAACAGGATGAGAACAACAAATTCCACAAAGCCAACGGAGACCTGAAGAACGCCCAGCTCCGGGCGATGCGGATTGTGATCCAGATGCAGCCGGTCACAACGCTGATCATGTACATCACTGTGATCGCGGTGGCCTGGCAGGGACATAAACTGGTCCTGGGCGGCGAGATGGCCGTGGGCGACCTGTCCGCTTTTGTCAACTACGTGATCCAGATCCTGTCTTCCCTGATCATGGTGACCTTCCTGTTCATGATGTCTTCCCGGGCAATGGCCAGCGCCAAGCGTATCCGGGAGGTGCTGGAAGAGGAACCGGACCTGAACGATGAGACTGCCGCACAGAAGGAATTGACCGTGAAGGAAGGCCGTGTGGAATTCCGGAACGTTTCCTTCCGCTACTACAAGCACAGCGAGGACAGCGTACTGGACGATATCAGCCTGACGATCGAGCCCGGCAGCGTGGTGGGTATTATCGGTTCCACCGGCTGCGGCAAGAGCACGCTGGTGAGTATGATTCCGCGGCTGTATGACCCGGACCAGGGAGAAATCCTGGTGGACGGGGTGAACGTGAAAGATTACAGTCTCTTCAACCTGCGCGAAGGCGTGGGCATGGTGCTGCAGAAGAACGTGCTGTTCTCCGGAACGATCGCGGAGAACCTGCGCTGGGGTGATGAAGACGCGACGGATGATGAGATGATCGCCGCGGCATCTTCCTCCCAGGCAGATAAGTTTGTATCCACTTTCACAGATGGCTACGACACGGAACTGGACAAGGGCGGAAACAACCTGTCCGGCGGCCAGAAGCAGCGCCTGTGCATTGCCCGGGCGTTGCTGAAAAAACCGAAGATCCTGATCCTGGATGACTCCACATCCGCCGTGGATACGGCGACGGAGGCACAGATCCGCCATGCCTTTACGCATGAGCTGGCCGGGAGCACAAAGATTATCATCGCCCAGCGGATTGCTTCCGTAATGGACGCGGACCAGATCGTTGTGATGAACGAAGGCAGAATCACCGGTGTTGGCACCCATGAAGAGCTGCTGGCCTCCAATACGGAGTACAGGGAAATCGCTGAAAGCCAGCTCGGAAAGAAGGAGGCGTAAGAGATGGCCAGAACACTTGAACGCCTCAGAAAGCAATACGCCTCCCGGCCCGGAGATATGCAGAAAGGTCCCCGTCAGGGCCCGCCCGGACGCGGGATGACCGGTAAGCCCAAGAACGCCGGACAAACCATCCGCCGGCTGATGAAATACGTCGGGAAATACTGGTACAAGCTGGTGCTGGTGCTGCTGTGCATGCTGATCGCCACGGTGACAAGCCTGTGCGGCGGATATATGATGGCGCCGATTATTGACCACCTGACCCTGACGGTGAAGCCGGACGCGGTGATCACCATGAGCCCGTTTGAAAGAATCGCGGACAACATACTGAACCAGATTACCGCCGGCGAAACGGTACAGAACTGGATCGCGTCCGGAATCATCCAGGCGGTATCCGCCTATGTGGCTGTGGCGCTGATCGTGCTGTCCGTGATCTACCTGGTGGGCGTGGCCTGTACCTATCTGCAGGCGCGGCTGATGATGTCCGTTTCCCTGAAGGTTATTGAAACCATCCGGAACGACCTGTTTGAGAAAATGCAGACCCTGCCGGTGCGCTATTATGACGGGCATCCGACAGGCGAACTGATGAGCCGGTATACCAACGATATTGACAACATCGACGTGATGATCAACAACTCGCTGGTAGGACTGGTATCCGGCCTGATCTCACTGATCGGTACCTTTGTCTTTATGATCACCACCAGCTGGCTGCTGACACTGATCACGATCGCGTTTGTGCCGGTGTTCCTGTTCGGCGGTATGATGATCGCCAAGCGGAGCGCAAAGTACTATGCCTGGCAGCAGGCGGCCCTGGGTGCGGTGAACGGTTATATTGAAGAAACCGTGACCGGGCAGAAGGTGATCAAGGTCTTTAACCACGAGAGCGAATGCGTGGAGGAGTTCAGCCTGTTGAACAGCGACCTGAAGGAGAAACAGTTCGGGGCGCAGTTCTGGGGCGGCATCATGTGGCCGGTAATGGGCAATGTGGGCCAGGTGACCTTCGCGGTGACGATCGGCGTGGGTGGTATCCTGATGTGTACGGGCGGTTTTACTCCCGGTGCGCTGACGGTATTCGCCGGTTACAGCCGGCAGTTCTCCATGCCGATTAACAACCTGAGCCAGCAGGCGACGACCATCCTGGCAGCCCTGGCGGGCGCGGAACGGGTGTTCGCCGTGATGGACGCGGAACCTGAGACTCCGGACCGTGAAGGCGCGGAAGCGACCGAAATCCGCGGCGACGTGGTGGTGGAGCATGTGACCTTCGGCTATGTGCCGGAGAAGACCGTGCTGAAGGATATCACCCTGTATGCCCATCCGGGACAGAAGATTGCCTTTGTCGGTTCCACCGGCGCGGGCAAGACGACGGTGACGAACCTGCTGAACCGTTTCTACGATATTGAAGAAGGCACCATTACCATAGACGGGAAGAATATTAAGGACTATCCCCGGGAGTGGCTGCGGAAGAACATTGCCATGGTGCTGCAGGATACCCACCTGTTCACCGGTACGGTGCGGGAAAACATCCGCTACGGGCGGCTGGACGCCACAGACGAGGAAGTGGAAGCGGCGGCCAAGCTGGCCAGTGCCCACAGCTTTATCATGCGGCTGGAAAACGGCTATGACACGATGCTGGAGGGTGACGGCGCAAACCTGAGCCAGGGCCAGCGGCAGCTGCTGAACATCGCCCGGGCGGCGGTGAGCAAAGCGCCGATCCTGGTGCTGGATGAAGCGACCAGCAGCGTGGATACCCGGACTGAACGCCACATCGAACATGGTATGGACCGGCTGATGAAGAACCGGACCACGTTTGTGATTGCCCACCGGCTGAGCACGGTGCGCAACGCGAACGCGATCATGGTGCTGGAAAAGGGTGAGATCATCGAACGCGGGACGCATGATGACCTGCTGGAGATGAAGGGACGGTACTACGAGCTGTATACGGGGAAGAAAGAACTTGATTGATCCGGAGGATCAATCAAGTAATGAAAACTTAAGACTTAAAAATGAAAAATGAATAATGGCGGAGAAAACTGCTTCCGGGAATCGGAAGCAGTTTTTTTGATTTGAATGAGGAGCGGAACTTGTGAAATGTATACAAGACTTCCGGAGTGGGACAATATAAGGGTTCCTTCGGTTTTTGGATGGATTGTAACACTTTTGGCATATAATCTTCATTGAAATATTCGGATAAATGGCGTATAATTTTGCCTATCCCAAGAGGGAATGTTCGTGTTTTTGGAGGCATCATGGAAGCGCTGCGCCGGAAGATCCTGGAACTTGGAAAAGGCATCGGGAAGGATATCGTCAAAGTTGATATGTTCCTGAACCACCGGATCGACACGGCGCTTTTGTTCCAGATGGGCGAAGCCTGGGCGGAAGAATTCCGCGGAGAAAAACCGGAACTTGTGCTGACGGTGGAAGCCAGCGGAATCGCCATGGCAGTAGCCGCGGCCCACGCGCTGGGAGACATCCCGGTGGTGTTCGCCAAGAAAAGCGCTACGGTGGTGCAGAACGATGATATCGTCCAGGCACCGGTGTACTCCTTTACCCATAAAACTGAAAACATGATCCGCATCGAGAAGCGGTACCTGCCGGCAGGCACAAGGGTACTGATTATTGATGATTTCCTGGCGGACGGACAGGCTGTGAGAGGTCTGATGAACCTCTGCTGGCAGCAGGAAGCGCAGGTTGTGGGCGTCGGTATCGCGGTGGAAAAAGGTTTCCAGCCCGGCGGCAAACAGCTGCGGGAGTCCGGTGTACATCTTAAGTCTTTGGCAGTTGTGGAGGGCATTGAGAACGGAAATATCGTTCTGAAGCCGGATGACGACTGATCCAATAGAAAAAACAATTTACTCCGTAGTCCAATGAGAAAGAGGAGGAAACACAACATGAAAAAGGTTCTTGCCCTGGTTCTGGCTCTGGCCCTGTGCCTGACCGCTTTTGCGGCCCTGGCTGACGGTGTTGCCAAGGAAGACATCAAGCTGGGTGTCATCCTGCTGCACGACGAAGACTCCACCTATGACCTCAACTTCATCAACGGCGTGAAGGATGCCGCTGCTGCTCTGGGACTGGCTGATGAACAGGTGATCATCAAGCGCAACATCCCCGAATCCAATGACTGCTATGAAGCCGCTCTGGACCTGGCCGATGAAGGCTGCCAGATCGTTTTCGCCGACAGCTTCGGTCATGAGACCTTCATGCTGCAGGCTGCCAAGGAACTGCCCAACGTGGACTTCTGCCACGCGACCGGCACCATGGCTCACACTGAAAAGCTGGACAACTTCCACAATGCTTTCGCCGCGATCTATGAAGGCCGCTACCTGGCGGGCGTTGCCGCCGGCCTGAAGCTGAACGAGATCAAGGAAGCCGGCAAACTGAAGGGCGAAGCTCCTGTGATGGGTTACGTCGGCGCCTTCACCTATGCTGAAGTTATGTCCGGCTACACCAGCTTCTACCTGGGCGCCAAGAGCGTCTGCCCCGATGTTACCATGAAGGTGCAGTTCACCGGTTCCTGGTACGATGAGAAGGAAGAAAAGGCTGCTGCCGAAGCGCTGATCGCTGCCGGTGCTGACCTGATCTCCCAGCACGCTGACTCCATGGGTGCTCCCACCGCCTGCGAGAACGCCGGCATCCCGGACGTTTCCTACAACGGCTCCACCGTGGAAAGCTGCCCCAACACCTTTATCGTGGCCAGCCGCATTGACTGGGCTCCCTACTTCCAGTACATCGTTGAACAGAAGATCGCCGGTGAAGCGATCGCTACTGACTGGACCGGCACCATCGCTACCGGTTCCGTGAAACTGACCGACGTGAACGAGCAGGCCGCTGCTGCCGGCACCGCTGAGAAGCTGGCTGAAATTAAGGCTCAGTTCGAAGCCGGCACTCTGAAGGTGTTCGACACCGCCACCGAAGGCTTCATCACCGTGGGCAACGCTGCCCTGACCGAATACATGGCTGACGTCGACACCGACGATGCTTTCACGCCTGACACCCAGGTTGTGTCCGACGGATACTTCCATGAATCCGAATTCCGCAGCGCTCCGTACTTCAATGCTGAAATCGATGGCATTGAACTGCTGAACAGGAACTACGGAGATTAATTCTCGGTAGGATCTATCAAGGTATAAAATCGGACTGCCATTCTTTGAGGGTGGCAGTCCGTATCCTTTTATGATAATATGAAATGAATGCTCTGTTTTAACGCATTTTTGGGAGGACAGATCGTGGAGAAGCAGCTGGCGCTTCAGATGCGCGGAATCACCAAACGGTTCGGCCCGGTTGTGGCGAACAATCATGTGGATCTGGATGTCTATCGGGGAGAAATCCTGGCCGTTCTCGGAGAAAACGGCTGCGGCAAGACCACCCTGATGAACATGATTGCAGGTATCTATTTCCCGGATGAAGGACAGATCCTGATTGACGGGGAAGAGGTTGTGATCCGTTCTCCCAAGGACGCGTTTGAACATAAAATCGGTATGATTCACCAGCATTTCAAACTGGTGGATCTGTTTACGGCTGCCGAAAATGTAGTGCTCGGTACGGAAACAAAGGAAAAGTACAACCTGAAGGCGGTCAATGCCGAAGTGGCCCAGATCGCGGAGCGGTACGGCTTCAAGCTGGACCCGGCCAAGAAGATCTATGACATGTCCGTCTCCGAGAAGCAGACAGTGGAAATCATTAAGGTGCTGTACCGCGGCGCGGACATCCTGATCCTGGATGAACCGACGGCCGTGCTGACGCCCCAGGAGATTACCCGGCTGTTTGACGTGTTGCGCCGGATGAAGGAAGACGGCAAGAGCATTATCATCATTACCCACAAGCTCAACGAGGTGATGGAGGTCAGCGACCGGGTCGCGATCCTGCGCCGGGGTGAGCATATTGCCACGGTCAATACTGCTGAAACGAATGAAGCACAGCTGACGGAAATGATGGTCGGCAAGAAGATCGACCTGAATATCCACCGGTCCGCTCCGGTGAATGCTGTTCCGCGCCTGATTGTGGAAAACCTGAACCTGTACAACAACGAAGGCGTTCACGTGCTGAAGGACATTTCCTTTACTGCCAACGGGGGAGAAATCCTGGGTATCGCGGGTATTGCCGGCAGCGGCCAGCGGGAGCTGCTGGAATCCATTTCGGGCCTGCAGCCTGTTGCCAGCGGAAAAATCACTTTCAACAACCCCAAGAAGAACCGGCCGGTCAGCTTTTTTCACAAGAGCATGAAGCAGGTTCGGGCGCTGGCAGAAAAGGGTGCGTTCCATGACCGGAACATGAATGATGTGACCTTCCACGGCATGAGCAATAAAGCCGTCCGGAAGTGGGTGCAGAACGGGGACGTGCTGTTCCGGGAAGACGAGGTTATGAACCTGCGGGACAAGGATCCCCTGGAAATCCGCCGGCTGGGTATTCACCTGAGCTTTGTGCCGGAGGACCGGCTGGGCATGGGCCTGGTGGGCAGCATGGACATTACGGATAATATGATGCTGCGCAGTTACCGGAAGGGCAAGCTGGGCTTCCTGAACAGGAAAAAGCCCAAGGCACAGGCGGAGCAGATTATCAAGGAACTGGAAGTGTCCACCCCGGGCGTATCCACCCCGGTACGCCGCCTGTCCGGCGGCAATGTGCAGAAAGTGCTGGTGGGCCGGGAAATCGCCTACACGCCGAAGGTACTGATGGCAGCCTATCCGGTGCGCGGCCTGGACATCAATTCCAGCTATACGATCTATAACCTGCTGAACCGGCAGAAGGAGAACGGCGTGGCCGTGATTTATGTCGGTGAGGACCTGGACGTGCTGCTGGAGCTGTGCGACCGGATCATGGTGATCAACGGAGGCGCAGTGACAGGCATTGTGGATGCCCGGAACACGACGAAGGAAGAAATCGGCCTGCTGATGACGAAGACGGATGAACGGAAGGAGGAGGACGCGTGAGTACTGTAAAAAAGAGCCAGGTCCGCGAACCTCTGATTCACCTGAGCAAGCGGGCTTCCGTGAATCCGGTGAGAGCCTGGGCCATTCGCATCGCGGCTGTTTTGCTGGGCCTGATTGTGTGCGGACTGGTGGCGTTCCTGCTGATTGACAAGCTGAATGCTAATCCGGGAAGGATCGGGAACTTCTATGAGGCCTTTATCAAGGGTTCCTTCTCCACCAGTCGTAAATTCTGGAAATTCCTGAAGAACATTGCGATCCTGCTGTGTATTTCCCTGGCGCTGACGCCGGCTTTCCGGATGCGGTTCTGGAATATCGGCGGCGAAGGTCAGACGCTGGTCGGTGTGCTGGGCGCCATCGCGGTGGACGTCTACCTGGGCGGCAAGGTTCCGGAGTGGCTTCTGCTGATCCTGATGTTTGCCGCGGCACTGCTGACCGGTATGGTCTGGGGTGTGATTCCCGCGCTGTTCAGGGCGAAGTGGGGGACAAACGAAACGCTGTTTACCCTGATGATGAACTATGTGGCAACCTTCCTAGTGGCCTACTTCCTGGTGGTCTGGGTACCGAGCGGTTCCTCCTCCCTTGGCAAGCTGAAATACGGAAAGCTGCCCTCCATCGGCAATGATTACCTGCTGATTATCCTGATCGTGCTGGCACTGGCGATCGGCCTGTATATTTACCTGAACTATACCAAGCACGGCTATGAGATTAACGTGGTGGGCGAGAGCGTGCGTACCGCACAGTATGTGGGCATCAATGAGAAGAAAGTTATTATCCGGACGATGATCCTGTCCGGCGCACTGTGCGGCCTGGCAGGATACCTGATCGCCGCGGGCCTGGACCAGACGGTGACCACAGAATCCGCCGGCGGCCAGGGATTCACGGGAATCATGGTGGCCTGGCTGGGCAAATTCAATCCGCTGGCGATGATCCTGACTTCCGCCCTGATTCAGCTGCTGAACCAGGGTGCGGCGCAGATCAGCCAGGACTTTGACGTGTCCGGCGCGTTCCCGAACGTGATCGTCGGCATTATCCTGTTCTTCATTATCGGCAGTGAATTCTTTATCAACTACGAGATCCATTTCCGCGGTCATCACAGCCATGCGGAAGCCGGAAAGGAGGCCGTCAAATGAACATCTGGCTGAACTTTCTGATTGATTCCCTTGCGTTCGGCGCCACCTTCATGTACGGCTCCACGGGCGAGATCCTGACGGAAAAAGCCGGCCACCTGAACCTGGGCATTCCGGGTATTATGTGCATGGGCGGAGCCGGCGGCTGCCTGGTTCTGAACATGATCGGCAAGAGCGGCCTGCCGCCGTTCCTGATCGTGATCCTGGGCATCCTGGGATCCCTGCTGCTGGCAATGTTCTGCGGACTGATCTATTCCTTCCTGACGGTGAGCCTGCGCGCCAACCAGAACGTGACGGGCCTGGCCCTGACCACTTTCGGCGTCGGCCTGATGAAGGTGATCATGAGCAAGCTGGACGCGACCGTTTACCTGATCGGACCGAAGATGATGTACCGCTGGCCCTTTGCCGGACGGCAGGACAGCCTCCAGTGCCTGGGCGTGCTGTTCTTCCTGGCGATCATTATTGCCCTGCTGGCCAGCTGGGTGCTGTTCCGCACCCGGGTGGGACTGCAGCTGCGCGCCGTGGGAGAAAATCCGGCAACGGCGGACGCGGTGGGCATCAACGTGACCCGCTACAAGTACCTGGCCACCTGCATCGGCAGCGGAATTGCCGGACTGGGCGGATTTTACTACATCATCGACTATATGGTTTCCCAGGAAGCCTACCTGAGCCTGGAAGCCTTCGGCTGGCTGAGCATCGCGCTGGTTATTTTCGCTCTGTGGCGGCCGCATATGACCATTATCGGATCCACCGTATTCGGATTCCTGTTCTCCTGCTCCAGCTTTATCACGAATATTCCCGGGATTCAGGTGACCATGGCGGCCAAGCCGCTGCTGAAGATGCTGCCCTATGTGGTGACGATCATCGTCCTGGTGATTTCCAGCATCCGGAATAAGAGAGAGAATCAGCCACCGGCTTCACTCGGATTAAGCTATTTCCGCGAGGAAAGATAATACCAATTCAGAATTCTGCGATCGCTGTTACCAAAATGCCATTGGCATTTTGACAGCTGTAGCATGGGAGTCATTAGCCGTGAATGGCTCGGTGTTACCAACGCTAAAGCGTTGACACCTGCATGGACGATCTGTTACCAGTGCTAAAGCACTGACAGATCAGTCTGAAGCACGGATGACTCCTCAACAATTAATACTTCATCCTGCTGCAGTAGGATACGGGGGAAATTTATGAAGATCAGAATGACTGCGGACAGTACCTGCGACCTGACGCCGGACTGGATCCGGAAGTATCATATCGGAGTGGCTCCGCTGAGCGTGATCATTGACGGAGAAGTGTTCCATGACGGTGTGGACGTAACGCCCCGGGACATTTTCCGCGCAGCGGAGGCCGGCAAGTCCGTCCGGACAGCCGCGGTGAATACCTACGAGTACAAGGAATTCTTCAGGGAACAGCTGAAGAACTGCGACCAGCTGGTGCATGTCTGCCTGAGCAGTGAGTTTTCCACGAGCTACAATGACGCGGTGGAAGCCAGCCGGGAAGTCGGCAACGTGTTTGTGGTGGACAGCCGCAATCTTTCCACCGGCAGCGGATTGCTGGTGCTGGAAGGAATGAGGATGATCAACGAAGGCGCGGAAGACGGAGCAGCGATTGCCGAGGCGCTTCGCGCAAAGACAGGGCTGGTTTCCTCCAGCTTTGTAGTCAGGACAATTGATTATCTGCGCCGGGGCGGCCGTTGCAGCGGACTGGAGGCCCTGGGCGCCAAGATGCTACACATCCGGCCTTCCATCATCGTGGCGGACGGCAAGATGCATCCCGGGCAGAAGTACCGGGGACGGTATGAGCACTACCTGAAGCACTATATTCGCGACCTGCTGGAAAATGATAACAACATTGATTTCAGCCGGGTGGTTGTTGTTCATTCTCCCAGTGAAGAAGGCCTTGTACGGTTTGCCATTGACACGGTCAAAAGTTACGGTCTGTTCCGGGAAGTGCTGGAAGCCATGGCGGGATGCACGATCTGCACCCATTGCGGACCTGACACGCTGGGGCTGATGTTCATGCGGAAGGAAAAAACCAATGGATAAAAACCCGAAGAAGATAGCAGGGATTGCGGGACTGGCTGTAATGGTGATCCTGGCGATTGTACTGGCAATCCAGATGATTCCCACCATTGGTGAGGTCCGGCGGGAAATGAGCCTGACTCCGACGCCGCTGCCGCCCGTTCCGGGATCCGTATGGGTCGCAGGATACGTGGCGGATACGCCGGAACCCGCACTGGGAAAAGGAACCACCCGGATTGAAGAGGTCCGGAAACTACAAGAAAGACTGAAAGAGCTGGGCTATTACGAGGACGAGGTTGACGGCCAGTTTGGACAGAATACGCATGACGCGGTGATGGCTTTCCAGCAGAAGAACGGACTGGAAGCGGACGGCTATGCGGGGGAAAAGACGCAGGCGGTTCTTTACAGTGAAGAAGCGGTACCAAACAGTAATGAAGAATGAAAAATGACGGAAAAACCAGCTTCCGGAACGGAAGCTGGTTTTTGTGTTCAGCGAAGAGTGATGAGAGAAGTGCGATCACTGTGTTCCGCAATCTCAATGGTCGTAACTCCACACAGTGGAGCTTACTCCCTTTCGATTGTTTGCCCGGGGCTGCCGCCCGTTCTCCACTGAAAACGATCCACTGGATCGTTTTCCGGGCGTTACGAACCCCAGATCCGATGAGATTTCCGCCACTGGCGGTCATCGGCTCTTCGCCCAAAGCTCTGTTCACTAACGATCCAGACCTTTGACAGCTGTAGCATGGGAGGCATTCGCATCGAATGGCTCGGCGTTACCAGCGCAGAAGCGCTGACGCCTGCATGGACGATCTGTTGCCAGCACTAAAGTGCTGACAGATCTGTCTAAAGCGTTGATGCCTCCTCAACTGAAGAGTGTTTGATTACTCTCCAAAGGATAGAGCAATCAAAATCCAGAACATGGGAGCGACGATACAGACGGAGAAGGCAAAGAAGGCCTGCACCGCATAGCAGAGGACTGCCGCGGAACAGGGCGTGAGAAGCGGCAGCAGGCCATCCCTTTTCCGGAAAACGGACAGGAGCAGAAGCAGAACGAACAGGATCAGGGCCGGCAGACCATGGTCTGTGAGCTGGGATATATATTCATTGTGCGGTGTGTCGAAATAATCCGGCAGGGCTTTGCCGTCCTGTTCAGTGGGAATTTTCAGATCGTTTTTCAGGAGAAATTCATTGAAACGGGTGCGGAAGGTTCCTGAACCGCCGCCGGTGAGGAGACTTTCCCCGGAAAGCAGGAGACTGTAATACCAGACGGCAAGCCGGTTGCTGCCGAAGGAAAGCTGTGTGCGTCCGTGGAGGACTTCATGCAGCTCCCACAGACCGCCGCTGTGCCCCGGCCAGAACCAGACAGCAAGCAGGACGATGATGATCAGCAGGATGAAAACCAGCAGACGGTATTTCCCGGGGAGGAACCGTAGAAAGGTAACCAGGGCCAGAACGGCAAGGGAAATGACACCGAACTGAACATCCATGGTGATAATGAGCCAGAGCGTAATCAGAAATGCAATCGCAACAGGCAGGAGATGGATGCTGCCGCTGCGCGATGAGGAAGAAGAAAACTTCGGAAAGAATTGGAGAAGCGCGTAGAGGAAAAGGCCGGCAAGAAGCAGAAGGTACCCCGTGCCCATATCGATGTTGCCGATGGTCCCCTGGAACTCCGGATTCTGCGCATAGCTTCTGCCGCTGGGATACAGGCCCAGCGGGTTTCCGCCGGCACGCTGCAGCAGAACGATGATAAAGAAAACCAAAACACCGGCAGCCGCGGAAAGCAGGACGGGTTTCAGACGAATATGAGAAAAGAAAAAACAAAAGAAAAGGAAGAAATAGCAAAGCTGTGAAATCAGCCCCTCATAGCGGACGGCCTCGCCGCGGAACCAGGTATCCGGACCAAAGGAACTGACCAGGCAGGAAAGCACAGTCCAGAGTAAAAGCGCGGCGGCAGGCACAAGCGGAATGAAAGAACGGAAAGATCTCTTTCCGCCGGGCAGGAAGTGTGAAAGACGTCCGGTGGCCAGATCAAACAGGAAACAGAGCAAAGTAACCCCGGACAGGGCGAGCATGATAATCCATTTATCGTGTGTAATACGGGCATAGGTTCCGCCCTGAAGCAGAGGGAACAGACCGAACCAGAGACAGGCGGAGAGGGTCATTCCATATCCGGCTTTCAATTTTGCAGGCTGCATATGGAACCCTCCTTTCCGTTGTTTTTCGAGCCATGATATGATAGAATCAAGCCAAGTAAGTATACATCATCCGAACCTTTCCGCACAAGAGCGCGGAGGGATTGTCGAAAGGAAGCGGATGCCATGAAAGTAGTGCTGGAAAACCTGACGAAGTGTTTTCCGTCCCGTAATAAAAAGGGGACGGAAGTGATTGCTGTCAACAATTTCAACTTTGAGATTCCGGACGGAAAGCTGATCGGCCTGCTGGGACCCAGCGGCTGCGGCAAGAGCACGACGCTGAACCTGATCAGCGGTCTGGAAACGCCGACGGAAGGGAAGATCTATTTCGGAGACGAGGATGTGACAAACCTTCCGCCGGAGGAGCGGGGCGTCGGCCTGGTATTCCAGAACTATGCCCTGTATCCGCATATGACCGTGGAAGAGAACATCATCTTTCCGCTGCAGAACCTGAAGGGCGCCCAGAAGATGTCCAAAGAGGCTATGCACCAGAAAGCGGTTGAGACGGCAAAACTGGTGCAGCTGGATGGACTGATGGAACGGAAGCCGAAAGAACTGTCCGGCGGCCAGCAGCAGCGTGTGGCCATCGCCCGGGCACTGGTAAAGATTCCGAAGGTGCTGCTGCTGGATGAGCCGCTGAGCAACCTGGACGCCAGGCTGAGACTGCAGACCCGGGAGGAACTTCGCCGGATCCAGCGGGAGACAGGCGTTACCACGATTTTCGTGACGCATGACCAGGAAGAAGCCATGAGCATCAGTGACCTGATCATCGTGATGAAGGACGGCGTGGTGCATCAGATCGGAAAACCCCAGGACGTATATGACGAACCGGCAAACCTGTTCGTGGCCCAGTTCCTGGGAACGCCGCAGATCAATGTGTTCCACGGCGAAGTGAAGGATGAAAAACTGTATATCGGCGACGAAGCCGTGCTGGATGTTCCGGGACGGAAGAATATGCCTGTCTGGGTCGGTATCCGGCCGGAAGGATTTGTTCCGGACGAAAAGGAAGGGCCTTTTACCTGCAACATGGAACGGGTGGAAGTGATGGGACGGGACGTAAGCGTTGTGTCCACGCATCCGCAGATGACAGGCAGGAGTATCCGCTCCATCGTCAGCGCGGAGAACAAATTCGATCCGGACCAGAAAACCGTACGTTTCCGCCTGAAGCCCTACAAGGTGTTCCTGTTTGACAAGGAGAGCGAGGAACGGGTATGAAAAAGAACAACCTGAAGGCCTGGCTGTATCTGCTGCCGGCGATCCTGTTTCTGGGCGTATTCATGGTTTATCCGCTGATTGACGTATGCTTTTACTCTCTGGAGGAGAACTACCATTCGATTTCACAGACCTATACCGGCGTCGGACTGGGCAATTTCGGACATGTGCTCAGCGATCCGTTCTTTATCCAGGCATTGAAAAACACCCTGATCCTGGTGGCAATCACGGTGCCTGTCAGTACCGGCATCTCCCTGCTGATTGCCCTGGGACTCAGCTCCATCAAAGCCCTGAAGAAAGCTTTCCAGACCATTTACTTCCTGCCGTATGTGACCAATACGCTGGCGGTCGGCCTGGTTTTCATGATCCTGTTTGCCCGGACCGAATATACAGACGGCCTGATCAACGCGCTGATCCACGGGCTGGGATATGAGATGGTGGACTTCATCAACGGACCCTATTGGGCCAAGATGCTGGTGACCTGCCTGTATACGGTCTGGATTGTGATGCCCTTCAAGATCCTGATCCTGACCAGCGCCCTGGCGAGCGTGAACCAGGATTACTACAAGGCAGCCAAGGTGGATGGGGCAACCAGCGGACGCATCTTCCGGAAAATCACCCTGCCGATGATCAGTCCGACGGTGTTTTACCTGATTATTACCGGACTGATCGGTGCCTTCAAAGCCTACAGCGATGAGGTGGCCCTGTTTGGCGTGAACCTGAACGAGGCGGGCATGAATACGATCGTGGGCTATGTGTATGACATGCTCTACAGCGATAAGGGAGGTTATCCCGGATACGCGGCGGCTGCGGCGCTGATCCTGTTCGCGATCGTGTTTACCATCACCTACATTAACCTGAGATTCAGCAGAAACAAGGTCCAATACATGTAAATCAATTCATAATTCATAATTCAGAATTCATAATGAAATGGCTGAAGAAGATTATGAACGCGATCCTATATCCGGTATCGCGATGAGGATGGAAAAAAATGATTGAGAAGAAGAACGCAAGGGTGTCACGGGGACTGATTTATCTGTTCCTTGTGATCTGGGCGATTATCGTTCTGTTTCCCTTTTACTGGATGGTGCTGACCAGCGTCAAGAATACAGCGGCTTACAACAACGAAAAAATCCCTGAATTCATCACGCTGGCGCCGACCGGGGAAAACTATGTCAAGGCCTTTACGGAGGTCAGCCTGGGACGGTATTTTGTCAACACGCTGATCTTCACGGTGGCGACCACCGGACTGATGATGCTGGTGATCGTTCCGGCAGCCTTCGCTTTTTCCAGACTGGAATTCAAGGGAAAGAACCTTCTGTTTGCCCTGTTTCTCAGCATGATGATGATTCCCACGGAGCTGGTGATCATCACCAATTACGTGACGATTGTCAACTGGGGATTCCAGAAGGGGGATCTGACCTATCTCGGACTGATCCTGCCCTCTGTGACCAGTGTGTTCTATATCTACCTGCTGAAGGAAAACTTTGAGGCTATTCCGGATGAACTGTACAACGCGGCAAAGGTGGACGGGACCAGCGATCTGAAGTACCTGCTGAAGGTGATGGTGCCCATTGCTCAGCCGACCATTGTGACCATTGCCATCCTGAAGGTCATTGAATGCTGGAACAGTTATGTGTGGCCGAGACTGATCACCAAGGAATCCAAGTATTTCCTGGTATCCAACGGAATCCAGGCCATCCGCGAGAGCGGATTCGGCCGGCAGGATATCCCGGCGATGATGGCTGCCGTGGTTGTGATCAGCGTACCGCTGATTGCCCTGTTCCTGGCCTTCCGCGACAAGATTATGGCGGGAGTCTCGCGCGGCGGTACAAAAGGATAATGCATATGCATTATCCTTTCGCCGCAATGAACAATTAACAATTAACAATGAACAATTGATTTGTTGGCCGAACTGGAGGCAACGCAGATATGAATAAACACCTGAAGAGTTTTGCTGTCGGGATGATGCTGATTGCTGCCCTGTTGCTTTTGAGCGGGTGTCACGGGCGGCTGGAGAGCCGGGAAGCGGAAGGGGTGGGGAGCACCGCGATTCCGGAGACGTTTGATGACAGCAAGCCGATTGAACTGGTGTTCTGGGCCAAGAATGATACCAACAAGGTGCAGACAGCGGTTTATACGAAGGCGATTGAAGACTTTGAGCAGATGTATCCGAACGTGAAGATCAACCTGCGGTTGTATGCGGATTACAGCCGGATCTTTGCGGACGTGATTACCAATATTGCGACCAAAACCACTCCGAATATCTGCATTACCTATCCGGATCATATTGCTACCTACAAAACCGGGCAGGATGTGGTACTGCCGCTGGATGACTGGATGAAGGACAGCCGCTTCGGCCTGGGCGGAAGTGAGGTCCGGTTTGATTCCCCCAAACAGGAAGAAGTGGTGCCGGAGTTCCTCAACGAATGCATTCTGGACGGCCGTTATTATGCGGTTCCCTATATGCGGTCCACGGAAGCGCTGTATGTCAACCAGGACATGGTGGAGCAGCTTGGATATGAACTGCCGGAAATCGTGACCTGGGACTTTGTCTGGGAAGTCAGCGAAAAGGCCATGGAAAAGAATGAGGACGGGACCTTCCGGATCAACGGCCAGAAGGTGATGATTCCGTTTATTTATAAGAGCACGGACAATATGATGATTACCATGCTCAAACAGCTGGATGCTCCCTATTCCACCGAGGACGGGGAAGTGCTGATTTTCAATGATACGACAAAAGGCCTGCTGGAGGAGGTTTACAAGCACGCGAAGAGCCGGGCGTTTTCTACCTTTGCGATCAGCAGCTATCCCGGAAACTTCCTGAACGCGGGACAGTGCATCTTCGCAATCGACTCGACAGCCGGCGCCACATGGATGGGCAGCGAGGCACCGATGCTGGATATCCATGAGGAACAGGTGGTTCCGTTTAAGATCAAAGTCATGCCGATTCCGCAGTTTAAGCCGGAAGAACCGAAGATGATCAGCCAGGGACCTGACATCTGTATCTTCAACAAGGAGGATCCCCAGGAGGTGCTGGCCAGCTGGCTGTTTACCCAGTACCTGCTCAGCAACAAGGTTCAGCTGGGCTACGCGGAAACGGAAGGATATGTACCGGTTACCCTGAAAGCGCAGGAAAGCGCAGAGTATCAGGATTATGTCAGCCGGATCGGGGAGGATGACGATCATTATTCCGTGAAGATCCAGGCAAGTGAATTGCTGCGGAAATACACGTCGGACACCTTTGTGACACCGGTGTTTAACGGAAGCACCAGCCTGCGTTCCGCTGCGGGACAGCTGATTGAAAGCACAAGCAAGAGCGCGCGCCGGAAAGAAAAAATGAACGACGCGTATATTGAAAAACTGTACAGCGACGTGACCAGCCTGTTCCAGCTGGATCAGATTGAGGTGAAGGCCGGGAAACGGGTGACCTTCGGAGAACTGCCGGCGGAGGCCAAGACCCTGCTGATCGTGATTCCCTGTATCTGGATTCTGATCGGCCTGTATTCTCTGATGACAAAGCGGAAAGGCCGGAAGAAAACCTAAAAACAGAACGGGATCCGTTGTGTTTTTGAGCCTTTTGATGTATGATGTGAACAAGGAACAGCGGGAGAAAATCTCCCGGGTGAATGAAAGGAGAACAGTCATTATGAAGAAAATGATCAGTCTGATTCTGGTTCTTGCCCTTGCACTGTGCATGGTTCCCGTATTTGCGGAAGAAGAGGCTGCCGAAGAGGAAGTTTCCGAACTCGCACTGATGACATATGCGGAATACGCCGAAGCTGAAATCGACGCTCCTGTGTATGTGGAAACCTATGTCCAGGCGACCCAGTCCTGGTGGGAAGACAAAATCACCGTTTATGCCCAGAGCGAAGACGGCGCGTATTTCATCTATAACATGGCCTGCTCTCAGGAAGACGCTGAGAAGCTGGTGCCCGGCGCCAAGATTGCCGTGAAGGGCTTTAAGAGCGAGTGGAGCGGCGAAGTTGAAATCACTGACGCCACCTTCGAATTCGTTGAAGCTGATCCCTTTATTGCTGAAGCTGAAGACGTGACCGCAAAGCTGGGCACAGATGAACTGATCGACGATCAGAATAAGCTGGTAGCCTTCAAGGGCATGACCGTTGAAGCGTATGACGAAAGCGGCGCTGCCTTCGCGTACAAGAACGCGGAGAACAAGACGGATGACCTGTACTTCAAGGTCTCCAAAGACGGCCAGACCTATGACTTCTGCGTGGAGTTCTATCTGTGCGGCAACGACACCGAAGTGTACAAGGCTGTTGAAGCCCTGAACGTCGGCGACGTGATCGATCTGGAAGGCTTCCTGTACTGGTACAACGGCGCGAATCCCCACATCACCAAGGTGGTTCCCGCTGCCTGATCGGCAAGGTATTTCAGGCCTTCGGACTTAATTGTCCGAAGGCTTTTATTTTTTTGCTTGACATTTTAATCCGGGTCATGTAATATATCCCTTGCGCTCGCAAGAGCGGATGACGCGGGGTGGAGCAGTTGGCAGCTCGTCGGGCTCATAACCCGGAGGTCGGGGGTTCAAATCCCTCCCCCGCAACCATATGGCTCAATAGCTCAGTTGGCTAGAGCATTCGGTTCATACCCGGAGTGTCATAGGTTCGAGTCCTATTTGAGCCACACAACAGAAACGAGGTCGTAAGACCTCGTTTTTTGTTGTATGTGGCTCAAGGACTTGAACCTTATGACACGACGGGTCCCGGGGGACAGCCGCCGAGGACTGCCAGTGGCAGAAATATCGTCGGCGGCTGTCTCAAATGAAACAAGCGATCTCCCCAGTGGGGAGTCGCGTCGATTGAGGTTGCGGGGATAGGTTCGAGTCCGGGCAGGATACCAGGCTGTTGTATAGATTCGAGTCCTATTTGAGCCACAAGACAAGGCTGCTTTTTTGAAAAAGTTGGAGAACGGGAACATGACAGAAGGGACAGTCACACTGTCACAGCCTAACGGCCATGACAGAATGCAACTGTCCCTCTGTCACATTCCCGCCGGGCGTGATGGGCGCTGGAGGCTTTTATCCAGGTAGAGCTGCAAGCAGGAGAATTCTGTGTTCTTTAGACATGTCAGATCTGCTTTTTAACTCAATTTCCAGAATTTGCAAAAAGTGTAAGCGGTCAGTAAACTACGCCTGCAAAGCAAAGGCATAAAATGAGATAATAACCCCAAGAACATGAATTCTCAGAGAATCTCTAAGAATTCAAGGGAATGAGGGAAACGCATGAATGCCTGGGA
>Ga0256405_10002530_pt1 | contig 41612 bp, 43 predicted proteins | sample RumenRJG_02DNA_FD_189096 | JGI IMG/M metagenome (GOLD analysis project Ga0256405, IMG submission 189096) | Bovine rumen microbial communities from Lethbridge, Alberta, Canada - RJG_02 | ecosystem: Host-associated > Mammals > Digestive system > Stomach > Rumen | place: Canada: Alberta... | reverse complement strand
TCGCGTGGCCAGACAGACAAATTCCAGATGACTGGACTTGTAACTGAGTTGTTTCTGTTTGAGAAAAACAGGATACGCCACAAATAACACGCAAAAGCACATAAAAGCCGTATCTAGTGGAGCAAAATGGGGCAAAATTGGGTTCTTCGACGGTTTCTGGAAAGAATAAGTAAAAAAAAGGGAAAGAAACAGAGATGGAGTTGAAAAAGACCGGCATTGGTCCTATTTTTGAATCACCACAAAACAAGAATAGGAGAAAACAATGCCGGTCAACTTGTACTATACACAGAAAGTCCGCGGATTTCAACAGAAGCATGTGGAATATACCCGCGAAAAAGTGGTATTTGAGTTAAAACGCACGGAACAAAGGTGTCCGAAATGCGGATCGAAGGATGTGTCCGCGGAATTGATCGGGGACCGGAGTATCCGAGGGGCACCGCTGGGAGTCTGCCGGGAAGTTCATTTGCGTTATTCGATGCATCGGATTTATTGCCATAAATGCCATGAACGCAGCATGGAACACATCCCGTTTCTGACTCACGCCAAAGCGAGGTTGACAAAAGCATTTGAAAGAACGTGAACGAATAAAAGGTATGATTTTTTCACAAAGTTTTTTGTTGAAATCAACATCAGGGGTAATAAAATCAAGCGTCACACGGGCAGTTTTTTTTCTTTCTCCTGCATCCATGACTCTGGCATCCAATGTGTTTTGTAATAGTTCTCGCACAAAAATCGCAGCAGCCGATTTGGATTCTCTGATAAAATTTCCCCGTACTGCATCGCCATCTGCTGGCGTGTTAGGTCCAAGTCGATCAAAATTCCATGCAACGGCGCACATTGTCATCAACTCCTATGAGAATGAAAGTTAAAAGCGAGCTCCTTGAAAGATGAATCGCATGTTGGTGTATGGATCGTGGCGTAGACATTGAGGTCGCGAAAGTCGTCCTTAACTGCGAACGGGAGCTTGAATCTGCATTCGGCCATAAGCGGACCTCCATTCAAAGCTTAAATTTGGCACCAGGTTCGGGAGTTTCCAAAAATTTCCCCTTGGATATTTTTAATTCGGCTTCAATAGCATTAAAGATCTTTTTGATATCTTTATCACTGTATTCATAGACGGCTTTGTTTGAACAGTTCCCCAAAAGCCGAATCATCGAAATAATTTTGTTGGTTCTGGACTCTGCGACACGAACAAATTTTTCTTTTTTTGTTTCCATTTTCTATAATTCCTTTATGAATATTTTCCTGATTTATTCAACAATATATCGCATCTATTACAGAAATACAAGGGAAAACCATAATTATTTTAAAAATATTTTTCATATATTTCCAGTTTTTTACGATGTATTTTGCTTCCGACAGCCAAAAATTTGCCTCGTTGATTCAAGAAAACAATCCAGAAGGTCTGCTGCGAAGTTTACGGAATTTTGCAGGAGTTACTGCCTGATTCCTAGTCCTCCGCTGGAGGGCGGGCTCCAGCGCCTTGAGTCTTTTTGCGGGGAGTGCGGGATGTGGATCGGTACAGGTAATGTACACCAAGATCTTCCCGTCAGGAATCTGCAAAAGCCCCACTTGGCACCATCTTACCGAGCCGATACAGCATTTTCATGCTGTATCCTGCTAATTTTCAACAAATTCCGGGATAATCCTGCAAAAAACTCCTTCCAGACCTTCAATAGTCCACCGCGTACCATTTTTAGCTAAATTTTGCCCCTTTTTTTGGCATAATAATTCGGTAGGCATTTACGCCTGCCGTAAACCCGAAAGGAGCAAAAATGAATTACCAAAATCAACCGTCATCCGGAACTCGGATGAAGCCGCGCAAACTGCTGAAATTCATCATCCCGGCTGCAGGGGTGATGCTGGCGTTCTGCAGTATGCTGTCTCTGATCAAATGTTCTGCCAGATATCCGTCCCTGTTCCCGTGGAAGACTTCCATTGCGGAACTGGACCGGAAAGCACAGCCGCATTTTGACCTGGCCAAGCGAAATATCCCGGAAATCGCCCGGAATCTCTCATCGCTGAGTTCGATTGCGTATATGTGCTGGTATATGACCACCGACAAAGCCGCCCTGCAGAAGTATCTGACGAAACAGCTGCAGCCGGTCATCACCCCATGTGCCCGGGGCGCAGAAGTTTACGGCGTGAAAATGAATTCGACCGTATTTCATGAACTGACATCCGAGGTCGGCAAGGACAATGTGCGCTCTGCCGCATATGCTGTCGCCAGCCTCGGACTGGAAGCAGTATTCGCAAAGACCCTGATGAGGTCACTTGTCCGGGTGCTGGGCTCACTTGCCGCACGTCTTGGTGTCTCATGGGGAGGCGCTGCCGGACTTGCTGTTGCCGATGGGCCGCTGCCGTTTGGTGACATCATCGGTGTTACCCTGGGAGTCGGCGGGACTGTGTGGAGCGCCTACGACCTCTGGCAGTGCCGTGTTCGGCTGCCTGTGGAAATCACCGCAGCATTGAACGCAGCAGTGGACAACATCCGCGAACAGTGCAGAAAGCGGGCGCAATGATGAAATCCCTGCTGATGATCTGCCTGGTGCTGGGCATGACATGCGCTGATGCCGGACATCGGATCCACCGGAGAAGTGTGCCGAGACCACAGCCATTCAGCCTGAGCTGGAAACAGATTGCCGCGGGCGGTGCTGCGGCAGGAACAGTCGTTGCCGCCTACAAGATCAGCAACGGCATTGAAAACGGCTTGGAAAAGGCCGCGGAAAAGGAACCTGGCAGGTTCCTGAACATCTGGGCATCTCTCCCCCTCCTTCTTATGCTGGCCGGGATATTTGCCCTCTACAAATGGATTCACCCCAAAAAAACAGAAAGGGAAACGAAATGAACCTGAATCGTAACACGTTGGCGAGTGCGCTGCCTGCACTCGGGAAACTTGTCTGCAGAACCTCTCCGCTGGGTTTCTGTCAGGCAATTAAACTCGAAGCTGAAGACGGGACGCTGAAACTCACCACTTCAAGCGTCTCCGAAAGCATCACCTACGAAACGGAATTCGAGGGGACTGACGAGTTCTGTTGCTCAGTCGGCTTTGATGAATTCCGGGGAGCGGTCCGGAACGGCCGATGGAAGGACCTCTGCATATCCTACGAGAACGAAACCCTGCATGTCGGGGATGTGGCGCTGCTTCCTCTCCGGAATATCGAATGGCCGGATATCTCCCTGAAAGTGGAAGCACCGAACTGCCTGCTGCCCGATAACGTGGCAGGCTTGTTCGCCAGAGCGGCACAGGTCATCGAAAGGAACGACCCGAGAGCGATCCTGCGTGGCATCAATCTGAGCGCAGACGGGATCACTGTAACGAACGGCAAGGAACTGTTGAATTACGACTTCCCGCTGAAACTCGAATCGAGCATCACGATTCCTCTGCCTTTGGCGCTGATCCAGAGCAAGGCAACTCACGCAGGACTGCTCTTTCACTGGCCAACGGAAAACGGAACCGGATTTTCCATTATTGTCGGTCCCTGGTGCTGGACTGGCAAGGCTCTGCAGGGAAACTATCCGAACTGGAAACAGGTGATTCCGGAATCGAACTCGCTGACACGTTCGATCACATTCCCGCCTGAAAGTGCCCAGCAGCTGGAGACGTTACTGAAGAATGTTCCCGACACCGAGCCTCATAATGAGGTAGAACTCTCCGAAGGACAGGGCATGCTGGTGAATGTCTTCGCTTCTGGCGTGAAGACCAGCATCACCGCAGAACTTTCCGGGGACTGGAACAGTCCGCTGAACGTCAGCAAGGCCTATCTGCTGAGGCTGCTGCGGGAGGGCCACCGGAAAATTGAAATCGGAGACGGGCATACTCCGTTCTATGCAACAGGCGGCATCGGGCGCTACATTGCCATGCCTCTGTATGTGCCCGCTTGCAAGCAGGAAGAAAAAGTGCCAGCAGAAGAACCCAAACAACCCCAACCCTCACAGGAGGAAACAAAAATGGAAAGAACCGAAATGAAAGTCGTGTCTGCCCCGGTGCAGACTGTCGCCCCGAAACAGGAACCCGAAAACAATCTGAGCACGCTGGATGATCTGAGCGCGTCCATCGAAGCCTTCAAACTGAAACTGAAGGCGTCCTTCGATGAGGTCGCTGCGCTCGCCCGCAAGGTCAAGGAGGTCCAGATCGCGCAGAAGCAGAAGGAGCGTGATTTCGTTCAGGCGAAACGCGCTCTCGACCGCATCCGGATGGTCAGCGGATTCTGAGCAGATTTACTGCCAGGAAATGTTCGGTTTGACCTGACGCTGTGCGCAGTCGGTCAAATATGAATTGATCAAAGTCTGATACGGCATCTTCACTTGTTCGGCAAGCTGCTTGAAATAATCCACAGTAGCCCGGTCCAGTCGAATGGTGACTGCCGTTTTCTTTGGTCTCAGGTATGGATTCTTGATCCCCTTTGAGAAGTCATACTCTTTGCGCATGGTTATTTCCTCCCGTTGTAAGTGGCCGTTTCGTTTCTGGTTGCTTTCCTCGCGGAAATAATCCGGATCTGCTCATCGTTCTCGCGATAGCAATGGCAGACCACCAAAATCCGCAAGGCTGAACTCATTCCCAGCATAATGAACCGGTCTTCCTCCTCGGAATGGTCCGGGTCATAAATTTGCAGGGCGTCATAATCATCGAAGACGGTTACGGCTTCAGTGAAGCTGACGCCGTGCTTGCGAATATTGGATTCAGCCTTGTCTTCATCCCAAACAAAATTCATAGACACCTTCCAGAATTGCTTTGTTCTGATGTAAATATAGTATACATATAGAATATTGCAAATAATTCTGAAAAGAAAGGAAACAAAAATGTTGAAAATCAACGCGTCCTACAGCAAGAAAGTCCCGGCGGAGAGCGAATACTCTTCGCAGTCGTTTCATGCGTCCATCGAAGCCGAACTTCCTGACGGTCTCACTCAGGAGCAGCTCCAGGAGCGCATCCACCAGACCTTTGAAATGGTCCGTCAGTCCGTGGAAGCCGAACTGCACGGGAACGGAGCGGTCAAGACGGAAGATTCCGCACCTCCGGCTCCTCCGCAGAATCAGTCCCGGCAAGGCTATCGGCCAGGATCCCCGAATTACGGGAACAAAAGCAAGGGGCAGACTCAGGATGGAGCCGCCAGTCCGAAGCAGATCAAATACCTGCTCGATCTCGCCCGGATCAACGGAGTGACACCCCAGCAGATATTGACCCGGTTCAAGGTCAATGCGCTCGAGGAGCTGACCCGGAATCAGTGCAGCTTGGCGATTGACGAGTTCAACGGAAAGGCGGCGTAAAATGTCGATCCTCGAACTCAAAAAACAGCCGCATTGGTCGTATTCCGCTCTGCAGTGCTACCTCTCATGCCCGATGAAATACAAGTTCCGATATGTGGACAATGCACCCGTGGAGCGGACCTGTTCTGCCTTGCCGTTCGGACGTGCATTTCATGCTGTCCTGAGCGAGCGGGCAAGAAAAGGGGCCTGTTCCAAATTGGAAGATGCGCAGGATGATTTTGCCGTTTACTTCAAAGGCGAAACCGAGGTCTGTGAGAACCTGTGTTTCAAACCTGGAGAAACCTATGATTCCTGCCTGAAGAAAGGATTTGAACTGCTGGAAGTCGCATACGAAAATTGGAGCGATGATTACGCAGTCAAGTCCGTGGCCGAATCGTTTTCGGTCGAAGTCCCCGGCTTGCAGAAGCCGCTGATCGGTGAATTCGATCTGGTCATTGAAGACGGCGGCGATGAGGCTATTTGCGACTGGAAGACTTCCGGCAGCAAATGGCCCGCCGGTAAGGTCGACCGAGACTTGCAGGCTACAGTGTTCTGTTATGCCTACAAGAAGCTCCACGGCAAGAGTCCGCTCTTCCGGTTCGACGTTTACACGAAGACGAAGGACCCGTCGCTTTATCAGTTTTACACGGTCAGGACGCAGGACGAGCTGGACCGTTTCGAGTTCATTGCCGGAAAAATTGAAAAGGCGGTGAATGCGGAACTGTTCTTCCCGAACGAGAGCATCATCAACTGTGCCGAATGCCCTTATGCGGACCGGTGCAGGAAATCAACAAGGAAAGGAGCGTGAATTATGGGGCTCTGCATGAGTGGAGGCGGCCAGATCGTTGACCGCGGGACGGTGGCAATGGTCGAAACGCCCGAGGGAACGGAGAGCTGGAAGCCGGTTCCACATATCGAGGTGATCGACGCCGTTACCGAAGTCGTCAAAGCGCACAACTGGCAGATCGCGGAGGAACAGTTCGGATTGGCTCGGGAAGGACAGAAGCTCTTCGGGGTCATGAAGATCAACAAGTCTTCAAGTCCGGACTGGACCCGCTGCATCGGGCTGCGTAACAGTCACGACAAGAGTTTTTCTGTGGGGCTGACAGCAGGGATCAGCGTGATGGTCTGTTCGAACATGGCCTTCGGAGGGACCACGATCATCAAACGCAGGCACACCAGCAGGATCGAACTCGCCCAGCTCGTGGATGTCGCAGTCAACGAGCTCGAAAACGAGTTTCTGATGCTGGAGAAAGTCTGCGAGGAGATGAAGGTGCTCTACCTGAAGGACGATGACGAGGCACGGAGCCGGATTGTTCGAGCCGCTGAAATCGGAGCGATCAATTCGAGCGATATTGTGCCGGTCTTCCGCGAGTTCAAACAGCCTCAGCACGAAGAGTTCGCTGAACCGACTCGATGGAGTCTGCTCAATGCGTTTACGGAGACGATCAAAAAGTACACGCCCCAGCGGGTGGATTATTCCTACGCTGCTCTGAATCGTGCGTTCGGATTGGACGGCAACCGGCCCGAACTCTGGAATCGTGTCTGACCAAGGACCGCCACCCTCTGGCATGGCAGGGGCTCCTGCGTAAGAACCCATGCAGACAAGATGCAGGAGAGCGCCCCGTATGGAAGTGATGCACCCATACGAACCGAAGTCATCCCGGAGGTCGAAGGAGTGTAAGCCTTCCCTCCGGCTTACTGAAAGGAGAAAAGAGATGTTTGGAAGGCGACGGAAAAAGAACAACGCGAAGACGATCATGGGAAAGCTGCTGAAAATGGTCATGGACTACCCGAACACGGCCGTAGGGATCATCCTCGCAGCGGTCATTGGGCTGCTGCTGTTTTCGATTCCCCTGATTGGACACTGGCTGTTCTTCATCGTGGAGCCGCTGTTGCTGATCGCGTTCATCGTGATGTTCGGCAGCAGGGACTACGGAAGAAGTTGAACTCAAAAGCGAAAGGACCGGAGGGAGGGCTCTCTGAAAGGGCTCTCCTTCCGGCTTTTTTTTACATGGCAGGTGAAGGGCGGACGGCACGGACGCCTGTTTCGAACTCCTTATTATACAGCCTCTTATCTATACCTATTATTATAGTTCTTCTTCTGTTCTTAAGAGTTTGAAAATGCCGTCCGTAACGTCCGTATGAGGCTAAAATCAGCAGTCTTACCCGTCCGAGAGACGTCCGTGATGCGTCCGTAGGTGGAGAATCAGGGGCTTGCTGTACCAGCTTGATTCTTTATCGTAGATTTCTTATGGATTGCTCCATGGGCTTTCAAATACTTCACGATCTCGGTCTGTTTTGCTTCTTCAGCCATTTCCAGCGGTGTTTCACATTCATCAATGTCTCGTGCAAGATTTATGTTTGCTCCGTATTCCACCAGCAGTTTCACAGCATTCAGATTACCAAACTGGACTGCTCTATGCAACGGAGCATAGCCATCACCGTCGAAAGAATTAATCTTGTCTCTCCCGCCGTTCTGCAGAATGAATTTGATATTTTCAGCCGATGCCTCTGAGGAGATTGCAAAGTGAAGCGGTGTTTGTCCACGATATGCATACCCAGAATCTACACAACCACCGTGTTCTTGCAGGTATTTGAGAATCTTCAAATCGTCCGATGCAAGAAAAACCGGAGAAACACCATGATCGTCAGCCGCATTGACATTCGCTTTTGCCTCCACAAGCAGCTTTACCACTGCCAGAGTTCTTTCCGGATCCGGTTTCGGGCATAACTTATCCGTCACATGATCACACCCCAAAGCGTAATGCAGCGGCGTCCAGAGCCATTTATTGGTCTTGTTCACATCTGCGCCATGAGCCAGCAGCCACTTGACCATTTCCGGATAATTATATGCGGCAGCATAATGCAGTGGGACCAGTCCTTTGTCGTCAGCCGCGTTGACATTCACCCCCAGTGCAAGGCTTTTTTCAGCTGCTTTTACATTGTTTTTCCGAACAGCCAGAAAAAGATCCCCCTGCGCCCATGCTGTTTGCGCAAAAATAACCAGTAAAAAGATCAGCCTCATTTTCAGGGCTCCTTGAATTCCACATGATTTCCCGTTTTAGTTCTTCCTTTTTCAGGACAAATTGAAGCAAAGCCGGAAGAGAGGGCGGCCAAGTCCTCATAACCAGTAATTCGGGTCATCCGGCCTTTATGATCTTCCCTCCAGCTTTGCAAGACAAATATAATGTATGATCGACCCAAAATCAAACTGATCGCTGAAAAATCCAGGAAGGATTTTTTTTCAGGAATACCTCTCAATCCGCTGGGGGGGAGAAGCATACTGCAATCGAACGGATAGAGTCGTACGATTGCAGAGCGGGGCTTTTCGCGGCTTGATTTTTTTCCGAGCGTGTGGTATTGTAGACCTTCAGTAGACCTTCAGCCCCGCATTACACTTGAAAAACAGCGGAAATGAAGGAAAAGGATCGCCAACAGAGAAGATACGGAAATGGAGAAGAAAGAAAGTCGTAACGTGTTGATTTTCAGAGAGATGAGCAAAGGAAGAGAAATGGTGCACCTGGTAGGACTTGAACCTGCAACCTTCTGGTCCGTAGCCAGACGCTCTATCCAATTGAGCTACAGGTGCGTTTGCGTTATAATATAACCAGGAAACAGAAAAATACAAGCAGTTTTTTGAATTTTTTCCGATTTTTCTGTCGATTCACGCATTCAGGAACGGGCAATAATCAATTCCGCAGGGATGGAAGAACGGAATACCGAACGTTTTTCGGCATATCCTTCCCTCAGCCATCGCTGGGATTCCAGATACAGTTTCTCATTCTGCTGGCGCAACATCCCGATCCCGTCATATTTGCAAAGTTCAGGATGGAAATCATAGGTCAGCAGGAAATAATCCCGGCCGGGAGTCTTGCCGTACATGTGTCCGACCGTAACCAGAGGGACGGTCAGCCGTGAATCCAGGACCACGATCCCGCGCGGGAGATGCTCCCCGTTGAAGATACGGTTCCCGATCTCCGAGACCTGGGCGGGAAGATCATGGATCGGTTTGACCAAAATCCGTTCGCTGTGCGGGATCATATCCAACGCGGCAGCCGCCTCGTAAAAGGCGATCAGGCGTTCGGAAAGATAGGGCATGGCCAGGTCGGCGCAGCCGGAGACCACCGAACAATCCCGGCCGGCGATTTTCCGGAGCCACTGCAGACCGTTGCGGATGCTGAGCAAGGTATCGGTTCCGGCGAAATTATAATGGAGATAAGAACGATTGATCAGCAGCTGCGGGACATTGGCCCGTTCCAGATAAGCCATGAACCATAGCGAAGAAATGGCGGGCATAGCCCAGATCACGGCCGAACCGGGTTGCGAGATCTTGTCGATGTGGCGGAGCAGATCGCTTTCCCGGATGGGGTGGACATTATATCCGGATTCCAGATCGGGAAAAAAGAGCTCACGGATGGAGCGTTCGGAATGTTCATGCATAGTCCCGGAAACGATGAACAGTTCAGAAAGCCCCTGAGGTGATCTCCGAAGAGTCTGCGCAGCGACACGGGTGGAACCGCCCTGATTGGAGACGAGGCAGCCGCGACTCTTCAAGGCGGCGACGGCACGTTCGACCGTATTACGGGAACATCTGTATTTCCGGCACAACTGGTTCCGTGACGGGATCGGATCGCCCGGTTTCCATCGTCCGGAACAGATCTCATTCAAAATCATATCCTGCAGCATCTGCGACTTGTTCATGGCACATCTCCTGAGTTCTGGCGGGAGTATATTACTCCCCTGCACAGGAAATATCAAGTCCGCAGGGACAGAAAAACAAGGAAAAGAATACAAGTTTTCCGAAAAAAAAGCTGTTGAAAAGATTGAAGAAACGGGAAATATGAGATAAGTTATTGTTCAAAAAGGATTTTTTGAACTGAACAGGAGGTAATGTTCATATGAAAGAGATCAGATGCGGCATCATCGGCAGTGGAGTGATCGCGCCGGTACATTTGGAAAGTTACCGGAAGATCCCGGGGGTAACAGTGAAAACGCTTTGCGACCTCATTCCGGGCAAGGCGAAAGCGCTGGCGGAAAAATATCAGGTACCGAAAACCTGCACGGATTATCAGGAAATGCTCGCCGATCCGGAGATCGACTGCATCAGTGTCTGTACCGACCATGCCAGCCACGCTCAGATCGCCGCCGATGCCATGGATCACGGCAAACATGTCATCTGTGAAAAGTGCCTGACCGCGACCGATGCGCAGCTGGATCTGGTGCTGGCGGCCCACCGCCGGCATCCGGAGCTGGTGTTTTCCGGAGTGTTCCAGCACCGTTACGAGCCGGCCAACCGTCTGCTGCGTTCGATGCTGAACGAAGGGAAATTCGGCACGCTGCTGACAGCCTCGCTGAATGTTGCCTGTCTCCGGACGGACGAATATTACAACGCGGACGTCTGGCGCGGGACGTGGGCACAGGAAGGGGGAAGCGTGCTGATCAACCAGTCGATCCACCATTTCGATCTGCTGCGTTTCTTCCTTGGGGATATTGATTCGCTCTGCGCCTCATGGACGAACCGGGTGCATCCGACGAGCATAGAGACAGAAGACACGATCAATGTACTGCTCAATTTCAAAAGCGGAGTCCATGCGGTGTTCTGCGCCACGTCCGGCTGCAAAGCGGCGACCTGGCAGAGCGGGTTCACGTTTGCGGGGACGGAAGGCTATCTGGAATACAGCCAGTTCGAACCCGGGTTCGGGAAATTCACCGATCCGGAGACCGATCAGAACTTCCGTCAGAAATTTCTTGAATGCAAGGACGAACATCAGTTGGAAACGGGGAAGACCTATTACGGGACCGCGCATCCGGCCCAGATCGCCGATTTTATCGGAGCGGTCCGGGAAGGCCGGGAACCGTATGTGACCGGAGAAGAAGCAGGAAAAACGGCGCGGGCGGTCCATGCCTGTTACGAATCGGGACGCACCGGCCGCTGGATCAAGCTTTGATTTCATAAGGGAAAGGGAAAGAAAAATGTTTTTAACTGGTTTTGCAGACGAAGCGTCGCACGATCCGGCAATTCAGATCAAAGCAACGAAGGAACTGGGCTGGAAATATATTGAGGCGAGGTTTGTCGGGGAAAAATTTCTGGCGGATATCAGCGATGCCGAGTTTGACCGGTTCTGCGGGATGCTGGAAGAATCGGGAGTCGGGATCAACTGCTATGGAAGCGGCGTGGCCAACTGGAGCAAGTCGCCGCGTTCCGAGGAGGATTTTGCGGCAACGAAAGGCGAATTGCTCCGGGCGATCCCGCGGATGAAGCGTCTGGGGATCAAACTGATCCGCGGGATGAGTTTCAAGCTCACCGGCGACGAACCGTTCGACAACCCAGAACTGGAAAGCATCATATTCCGGAAAGTCGGCGAACTGGTGAAGATCTGCGCGGACAACGGGATCGTTTACGGGCATGAAAATTGTGCGAATTACGCGGGGCAATCCTTCAAGCACACGCTCAGGCTGCTGGAAAACGTCCGGAATCCGAATCTCAAACTGATTTTCGACACGGGCAATCCGTGTTTCACGTTCCGCCGGATCGGCAACCCGCCCTACCCGCTGCAGAGCGCGAAGGAATTCTATGAGAATGTCCGTGAATTCATCTGCCATGTGCATATCAAGGACGCCGTTTCGACGATCAATCCGGACGGGACGGTGAGCACGACCTACAAATATGCAGGCGAAGGGAACGGGGATATACCGTGGATCGTGACCGATCTGCTCAAACGCGGCTATGACGGCGGCTTTTCGATGGAACCGCATGTGGCGGTGGTATTCCATGAGAAGGACACCGAGGAAAACTCGGAAGCGGTGGCGAAAAAGAGATACGATGCGTATGTCGATTACGGACGGCGTTTTGAAAAACTGCTGGCGGAATGCCGGAAACGGGCGGCGGGAAAATAACCTGCTGAAACGCCGCATTCCGGACAAAAACGGTGCGGATTCTTGCTATTTTTTTTGAAGTTGATTTGAAAAATGCGGGAAAGCGGTTATATTATAAGGTTTACAAGTGGCGAAACATTCAACTTATAAGGAGATACAGCCATGGCAATGCCCAAAAGAAAAGTTTCGAAGATGAAAAGACGTCAGCGTCAGGCCCACAACCGTTATGAAGGCGTCCAGGCGACCTTCTGCACGAACTGCGGAGAGCCGGCGGCACCGCACACGGTTTGCAAACATTGCGGAACCTACAAAGGCAAACAGGTCCTCACGGTCGAATAAAACCGGAGTTTTCTGCGGATGAAAATCGCGGTGGATGCAATGGGAGGCGATTATGCCCCCGGAGTGGTGATGCAGGCAGTTGCGGAACTGCTGCAGGAAAAGGACAACCAGAACATTGATCTGCTTCTGGTCGGCCATCAGGATAAATTATCTTATTATCTTGAAAAATTCGATTTGAAACCGTCGTCCCGGCTGGAACTGATCCATGCCGAAACGGTGGTGGAAATGTCCGATCTCTCCACTGCGGCCATCCGTTCGAAAAAGAATTCATCCATTACCGTATGCGCAAGTCTGGTGGCGGAAGGCCGTGCGGACGGCGTAGTATCCGCCGGACATACCGGAGCGGCCGTTGCCGCCTCCACAGTGAAAATGCGGATGGCGAAAGGCGTGGACCGTCCGTGCATTGCCACGGTAATGCCGCGGGCCGGCGGCTATGGGAACTGGGTCCTGGTGGACGCCGGTGCCAATACCGACTGTCATCCGATGAATCTGGCGCAGTTTGCGATCATGGGGGAAATGTATGCGAAAGTCGCTCTGGGGCGGACCAATCCGACGATCGGTCTGCTTTCCGTGGGCGGCGAAGACTGCAAAGGCAACGATTTGACCAAAGAAGCATTCAAGATCCTCTCGGAAATGCCGATCAATTTTATGGGCAACGTCGAGGGACATGACACGTTCACGGGCGAATGCGATGTGGTGGTTTGCGACGGATTTGTGGGCAACGCGCTGCTCAAGGCGAGCGAGAGTCTGGCAAAAGCCACGGTGCAATGGCTGAAGGAAGCCTTCACCCGGAATGCGTTCCGCAAAGCCGGAGCATTGCTGGCCAAGGAAGCATTCGCGGAATTGAAACGGCATGGTGATTTTGAAGAGTATGGCGGAGCGCCGCTGATGGGACTTAACGGAGTCTGCATCATTGGCCATGGGGTTTCCACGCCGAAAGCGATCAAAAACGCCATCCGGGTGGCGCATCAGTTTGTGGAGCAGAAGACGCCGGAAAGCGTCAGCAACCGGATTTATGAATGCGGAGTGGAAAAGGCAGCATTTTCGGCCCATCAGCATTCCTGAATCAAAGGATTTTGAAACAGTCTGGAGTTAAAATATGTCGATCAAGATCATTGGCACGGGTTCCTATATTCCGGAGAAAGTTCTGAGCAATCAGGAACTTGAAAAAATGGTGGATACCACGGATGAATGGATCACCACCCGTACGGGGATCCGGGAACGCCGCATTGCCGACGATGGCGTATTTACCTCCGACCTTGCAGTTCAAGCGGCGAAGCTGGCGCTGGAAATGGCTGGGATCACTCCGGAACAGCTGGATCTGATCTCGGTAGCGACCGTATCCGGCGACATGACCTTTCCCAGCACAGCCTGTGTGCTGCAAAGCAAAATCGGAGCGGCGAACGCCGCCTGTTACGACCTGGTGGCCGCCTGCACCGGTTTGATCTATTCGCTGGAAGTGGCCTATTCCCTGCTGAAAGCATCGCCGGCGAAATACCGGTATGCACTGGTGCTCGGAGCGGACAAACTTTCTTCCATTGTGGACTGGACCGACCGTTCGACCTGCATCCTTTTCGGGGATGGAGCCAGTGCCGTGGTGCTGAAAAACGATCCGGACGATCCGTCGCCGGACTTTGTGGTAGCCTCGAAAATCGGGGCCAACGGGAATTACGGCGATCTGCTGAAACTTCCGGCCGGCGGTTCGGCCATGCCCGCCAGCCATGCCACGGTAGACCAGCATCTCCATTATGTCAAAATGGCCGGCAAAGAAGTTTTCAAACTGGCGGTCAACGGCATGGCCGATTCCTGCAAGGAAGTGATGAAGGCAGCGGGGATCCGTCCGGATGAGATCGCCTGGGTCATTCCCCATCAGGCGAACAAGCGGATCATTTCCGCCGCAGCGCAAAGGCTTGAACTTCCGCTGGAACGGGTCTATGTGAATATCGAATGCATCGGCAACACCTCCGCGGCGTCCGTGGGCATTTGTCTGGATGAACTCAACCGTTCCGGCAAACTGCATTCCGGGGATTATATCCTGACCACCGCATTCGGCGGGGGGCTTACCTGGGGCGCCATGCTGATACGCTGGAACTGATCCGGAGGACTTTATGCCCCGGACCCGAATCCCGCTTCTGATCCTGCTCCTGATGACCTCAGGATATCCGGCGTTTTCCACCGAAGAAAAAACGGAAAAACCTGCTCCCTCCCCTTCCCCCCAGTCTGCGGCAGAACCGCAAAAGATCCATTATTTCGAACAGTCCGGCACGCTGATGGATTCACTGGCCGACCGGGTCTGGTTCAAAATCGTTTACTCCTGGGAAAAATCAGGCGAATATTTCCGTCTTGCCTGTTCGTCCGTGACGGATTCCTTTTCGACCAAAGAACGGGACGCGAAAGCCCGGCTTTCCATCAAAAAAGACGAACTGCTGGAAAAAGGGAAAAACGCGGTCAAGGAAACCGCCGGACAGGCCGCGCAGGAACTTTCGGAAAAAGGCAAAGAACTCCGGAAGGATCTGGACAAGATGGGCTCCGACCTGAAAAATGAAACCGTAAAGGAAATCCGGGAAAACACGGATCAGCTGCTGAAATGAGCACGGTTCTGCTGTCGGGAGGTCTGCTTTACGACGGCACGGGAAATCCGCCGTTCCCGGCCGATATCCTTCTTCAGGATGATACCGTCATGCAAGTCGAGCCGGCCGGGGAAGTTCATTTTCCCGGAGCGGCGGTCCGGGACCTGACAGGCTACAGCGTTTCCCCCGGCTGGATCGATGTCCATGCGCATTCGGACGCATCGCTGCTGGCCGCACCGGAGGCTTTCGGCAAAATTTCGCAGGGGATCACGACCGAGGTCTCCGGCAACTGCGGACTCTCGGCATTTCCCATCCATACGGACGAAGTCAGGGAACATCTCCGCATCCTTTATTCCGCCTATGATCTGATCCCGGACTGGACCGATTTTTACTCCTACACCGGACGACTGGAAAAATGCTGTCCGGCAGTCAACGCGGTATTTCTCTGCGGACACAATACCCTGCGCGCCAATGTCTCCGGCTACCGGCAGCGGGAATTGTCATCCGGAGCGCTGTCGGAAATGAACCGACTCCTCTCCCTTCAGCTGGATCAAGGGGCGGCGGGCCTTTCCACCGGACTGCTCTATACGCCCGGATGTTTCTCCGGTAAAGCGGAATTATTGTCCCTGCTGCGGACAACGGCAGCGCAGAACGGGATATATGCGACCCATCTGCGGAATGAAGGCGATGAACTGGAAAAAGCCCTGCGGGAAGCGGTAGATCTGGCGGAACAAGCGGGGATCCCGCTGCAGCTCAGCCATCTGAAGACCGCCCTGCCACGCAACTGGCACAAACTGGACTCGGTGCTGCGGATCATCGAAGAGGCCCGAGGCCGCGGAGTCGAAATCCATGCGGACCGCTATCCCGACACCCGTTCGCAGACCAGTCTGAGCATTGTGCTGCCCGCGCCTTTCGATACGATGCCGGACGCCGCGATCCGGGAATGTCTGCGGACCGATCCGGAAGCCTTTGAACGCACGCTGAAACAGCTTGCCGGTTCCGGGCGGGACTGGAGCAAAGTCATCTTAAGTCAATCGGGAGCGCCATCCGCACACGGACTGATCGGCATGACCATCGCAGATGCGGCGAAAAAAACAGAAAAAACGCCGGCGGAACTGGTCATGAACCTTTTGAGGGAAGATTCTCCCGGGACTATGGCGGCATTCTGCGGCATGTCGGAAGAAAACCTGAAACGGATCCTGGAACAGGAATGGGTCTGTTGCGGCACGGATGAAACGGCCCGGCCGGCGGACTATTCCCTGGGGCGTTCCCACCCGCGCGGATTCGGTTCGTTTCCGCGGTTCATTCAGCTCCTGCGCGGACAGGGAGTCCCGATGGAAAAAATCATCCGGAGGATCACCTCGCTCCCCGCGGAGATATTTCAGCTGAAAAAACGGGGAAAGATTTTACCCGGAATGATGGCGGATCTGGTGATCTTCGATGAAACGGGACTTACTTCCGGCGCGGACTTCCGTCAGCCGCATGAACCGGCGGAAGGGATCCGGCAAGTCTATGTGAACGGAGCGGCTGCATATGACGGCACAGAAAAGAAGATAACCGCCCGCGCCGGACGGGTGCTCCGCCGGTCATGATCCGGAATTTGCCGGAAATACACTTGAAAATGACTTCATTCCGTATTATGGTATGGGATATTTTATAGAATGGGAAAATCCAGAGAAGAAAAATGAGTGAAAAAAGAGAGACGATCGGGTCGAGATTCGGGTTCATCATGCTGGCGGCCGGCAGTGCTATCGGTCTGGGCAATGTCTGGCGTTTTCCCAACATGGCGGGGACATACGGAGGCGGAACGTTTGTACTGTTCTATCTGCTTTTCCTGATCCTGCTCGGATTTCCGGTCATGGTGATGGAACTGGCAATCGGACGCGCCTCCCGCCGGACGCTCTACGGAGCATTCCGCGACCTGCCGGAAACCCGGCCCAGCCGCTGGCGCTATCCGGCTGCGGTGTTTTTTTCGGGCAACTTCATTCTGATGATCATGTATACTACGGTCAGCGGCTGGATGCTGTCCTATTTTGCGGACTATCTTTCCGGCTCGCTGAGCGACCTGACCACGAAGGAACAGCTGGCCGGACAATTTTCCGCCCTGCTGGGAAATCCGGGGAAAATGACTCTTTACATGGTGGGCGCAGTGCTGATCGGTTCGTTAGTCTGCGCCGCGGGACTGCGGTCCGGAGTGGAAAGGATCACCAAATACCTGATGTCCGGACTGTTCCTCCTGCTGGCGGGGATGAGCATATACGCGCTGTTTCTGCGCGGTGCGCCGGAAGGGATGCGGTTCTATCTGCTTCCCGTCTGGGAAGGACAGAAGTTTACGGGGGTGATCAGCGCGGCCATGTCGCAGGCGTTTTTCACCTTGTCGCTGGGAGTGGGCTCGCAAACGATTTTCGGCAGCTACGTCGGGAAGGAACATACGCTGGCTTCGGAATCGTTCCTGATCATTGCCTGCGACACCATTGTGTCCCTGCTGGCGGGCGTGGTGATTTTTTCCGCCTGTTTCAGTTACGGGATCGGGGTGGACGGCGGACCGGGACTGGTGCTGATCTCCCTGACCGGGATCTTCAACCATCTGCCGGGCGGACGGTTCGCAGGAACGGTCTTCTTCCTGTTCCTGAGCATTGCTTCGCTCACGACCGTGATCGCCGTTTTCGAAAACATCATCGCCTTCATGATGGACGAATGGAAGTTCAGCCGCGTGAAAGCGACCCTGGTGAATTTTCTGGCGGTCGGCGTGTTCTCGCTGCCGTGCTTACTGGGTTACAATGTCTGGAAGAACATTCATCCGCTGGGGGGGAATTCGACCATTCTGGATTTTGAAGACTGGCTGGTGAGCGACCTTTGTCTGCCGCTGGGTTCCCTGGCCGTGGTGATCTTCTGCTGCTGGAATCTCGGCTGGAAATGGAAAGATTTCCTGGCGGAAGCCAATACGGGGAAAGGGATCCGGATCCCCGGCTGGATCCGGGTGTATGCCGTGTATATCCTGCCGGTATTGATCCTTTACCTGTTCTGCATGGGGATTTACAACCGCTTTTTCCAATCATAAAAACCACAGGGAGAAAAGAAATGATCGAAGCTGCAGTGCCTTGCCATAAATCGATGGCTGTTTTCCGGATCCCGGAAGAAAATTTTCAGGGTATCTACTGTCCGAAAAGCGAATCTGCAGCCGCCGATCCGGCAGCGGAAGTGCGCAGGGCATTGACTCATCCGACCGGTTCGCCCCGTCTCGCCGAGATGGCGAAAAAAGCGAAGAACTGCGTGATCATCTGCAGCGACCATACCCGTCCGGTGCCCAGCAGATATATCATTCCCGCGATGCTGGAGGAATTGCGTTCCGGCAATCCGGGGATCGAGATCACACTGCTGGTCGCCACCGGCTGCCACCGGGAAACCACCAGGGAGGAACTGATCCTGAAATTCGGACCGGAAATCGTGGAAAAGGAGAAAATCGTGATCCATGACAGCCGGGACGATTCCATGCTGACCGAAGCGGGTGTGCTGCCTTCCGGCGGACGCCTGATCGTCAATAAACTCGCGTTGGAAACCGATCTGCTGGCGGCGGAAGGATTCATCGAACCGCATTTCTTCGCTGGATTTTCCGGGGGACGCAAAAGCGTGCTGCCGGGGATCGCCTCGCGTGAAACGGTGCTGGCCAACCATTGCGCGGAATTCATTGCCGACCCCCATGCACGGACCGGCATTCTGGAAAACAATCCGATCCACCGGGACATGCTGTATGCGGCCCGCAAGGTGAAATTGGCTTTCATCGTCAATACGGTCATCGACTCGGAAAAGCGGATTGTCCGCGCCTTTGCCGGAGACATGGAAAAAGCGCATCTGGCCGGAGTCGAGTTCTGCCGGAAACAAGCCTGCATCCAAGTGCCGGAAGCCGATATCGTCATCACCACCAACGGCGGATATCCGCTGGATATGAATGTATATCAGGCGGTGAAGGGCATGACGGCCGCGGAAGCGGTCTGCCGCAAGGGAGGAGTCATCATCATGGCCGCGGGCTGCAGCGACGGCCATGGCGGGGAAAGTTTCTTCCGCGCCTTGTCGTCGGCCTCCGGGCCGGAGGAAATTCTGGAACGGGTCTCGAAACGTTCAAGGAGAGAAACGGAACCGGACCAGTGGCAGTATCAGATACTGGCGCGGATCCTCCGGAACTACAAAGTCATCATCTATGCGCCGGAATGTTCCGGAGAAATGCTCAAGGCAATGAAACTGGAACCGGCGTCGAGTCCGGAAGAAGCCTTGCGGATGGCGCTGGAATACCAGTCCGGCCGTGCGGCCCGGATCGCGGTAATTCCGGAAGGAGTATCGGTCATCGCGGAAAAAATCTGATTTTCCGGCAGAAAAAAAGCGTATTTTTCCAAAAGAAGATTGTTATTTCCGGGATGTACGCTATATTGTCATATCAAGAAAAGATCAACCTCCAACAAAGGATTTGCAGCTATGGTCAATCTGGATAAGGATGAACTTTATCCCCTGCTTTTTGGGTCGTCCTATAAACAAGTTTTATGGGGAGGGCACCGTCTGGCGGAAAAATACGGCCGTCCCCTGCCCCAGGACGGACCGCCGGTCGGCGAAGCCTGGGAGATCTGCGACCGGCCGGAGTTTGAAAGTCTCGTGACCAACGGACCGTTGAAAGATGTTACGCTGCATGAACTGATAACCGCTTACGGGCGGGATTTTGTCGGTCATTCCTTTCAGGGCGGCAGGTTCCCGATCCTGGTGAAACTGCTGGATGCCGAAAAACGGGTCTCGCTGCAGGTCCATCCGGATGAAAACGCCTGCCGTATCCTCGGCGGAGGGGCGGAGCCGAAAACCGAGATGTGGTATATTCTGGATGCGGCCAAAGGCGCCAAGATCATTGCCGGGCTCAGTCCGAAATCCTCCAAAATGCAGTTTATGGAAAACCTGCATTCCCCGGATATCGAAAACCAGCTGCAGGTGTTCGATTCCTTTGCCGGCGATGCCTATTTCATCCGGGCCGGCCGGGTCCATGCCATCGGAGCCGGCAACCTGCTGCTGGAGATCCAGCAGAACAGCGACACCACCTACCGGCTCAGCGACTGGGGCCGCGTCGGCGCCGACGGGAAGCCGCGCGAACTCCATATCGAACAGGCCCTGAAATGCATCGATTTCATGGACCGCACCGTTCCCCGGATCACCGCGCCCAGCGACATTGTCAGACACAACCGGAAATTCCCGCTGCTGAACCACTGTCCATATTTCCAGGTGGACGAACTGCTGCTTTCCACCGACTGGCATGATTCGACCGACTCCACCGCCAGCTTCCATCTGCTCACCGCAGTGAATGCACCGTTCACCGTCGGCCGGGCCGGACGGACAGCTGAGGTCGCCATCGGTTCGACCTGTCTGCTGCCCGCCTGTTTCGGCAACTATACCATCACGCCCGCGGGTGAAAAACAGACCACGATCATTCGCACGACCTTGTAACTTTATTCAGGAAGGACCTGTTCATCCATGAATCTTCAGATCATTCAGCGGCTGGAGTCGAATCTCCGGCTGGCATTTCCGCAATCCCAGCTCCCTGCCGGATGGCAGATCGTTCCGGAGCAATGCCCGCCCGGCATGAAAGGCGATGTCACGGTCAACTGTTTCCGGTTCGCCCGTTTCTTCAAGGCATCGCCCGATGCGGTGGCGGGAAAAGCCGCGGAACTCCTTCAGGCCGATCCCGAAGTGCAGAATGTGGAACGGATAAAGGCGTTCGTCAATATCACGCTCCGCGCCGGGGCGCTTTTCCGCGACACGGTCGGCAGCGTAGGATCGCTGATGGCGGAAGGCATTCTCCCGGAGGAGAGCCGCAAACGCATTCTGATCGAATACTCCGCGCCCAATACCAACAAGCCCCAGCATCTGGGACATGTCCGCAACAACACCATCGGCATGAGCATCTGCCAGCTTCTCGCCCGGGTCGGACACGACGTGATCCCGGTCAATCTGATCAACGACCGCGGAATCCATATCTGCAAATCGATGCTGGCCTATCAGCGTTTCGGCAACGGCGACACGCCGGAAAAATCCGGGATCAAGGGAGACCATTTCGTCGGCAACTATTATGTCCGCTACAATGTCGAACTGAAAAAGCAGCTGGAAGCGCTCCAGGCAGCCAAACCGGAATTGAAAGACAAGTCCGACGATGAACTCTTCCTCGAAACCGAGATCGGCTCCGCCGCTCAGGAAATGCTCCGGAAATGGGAAAGCAGCGACCCCGATACCGTTGCGCTCTGGAAACTTATGAACTCCTGGGTGATCGACGGATTCAACGCCACCTACCAGCGCATGGGCGTGAAATTCCGCAAGACCTATCTGGAAAGCCAGACCTATCTGCTGGGCAAGGACAATGTCCGCAAAGGTCTGGAAGATGGTGTTTTCGCCAAACGCGAGGACGGCGCAGTCATTGCCGATCTGGGAAAACTCGGGACCAAAGTGCTGCTCCGCAAGGACGGCACCAGCGTCTATATCACGCAGGACATCGGCACCACGCTGCTGAAACACCGCGAATTCGAACCACAGGGCATGGTCTGGGTCGTCGGTGACGAACAGATCCTCCACTTCCAGATGCTTTTCTCCATCCTCAAAAAGATGGGCTGCGCCTGGGCGGACGGACTGTATCACCTTGCCTACGGAATGGTCAACCTGCCGACCGGCAAGATGAAGAGCCGGGAAGGAACCGTGGTGGACGCCGACGATCTTTTCGACGAAATGCACGCACTGGCCAAAGCGGCCGCCATGGAACGGGTCCCGGAAGGAGCTGAGCCGCCGGCCGACCTGGAGGAACGTTCGGAGATCATCGGAATGGGCGCGCTGAAATTCATGCTGCTCAAGTTCAATCCGAAAACCACCATGATGTTCGATCCGCAGGCGTCGTTGAAATTCGAGGGCGACACCGGCCCGTATGTCCAGTATGTCTGCGCCCGGATCAATTCCATTGCCCGCAAAGCGGAGGAACGCGGGATCGGCGGCGGCAGCGTCAACTGGGACCTTGCCGATTCCGAGGAGGAACGCGCCCTGGCAGTCACTGCCGCGCGTTATCCGGAAACCCTGAAAGCAGCCGCGGAAAAAATGGATTGTTCCGCCGTGGTGAACTATCTGCTCGATCTGGCCAAAGCCTTCAACCGGTTCTACCGCGAAAAACAGGTCCTCAATGCGGAAGATCCCGCGACGGTTTCCACCCGGCTGGCGCTCTGTTTTGCCGTGCGCGACATTCTGACGGACGGGTTGAAAACTCTGACCATCGGCGTTCCCGAAGCGATGTAAAGCGCCGCAGTTCCCGATCTTGCGCAGCCGTTCCTCCGGTCATTTCCCGAAGTGGAGCCGGACATTGCGGATATAGTAAGTCAGCTGGTCGGCCTCCGTTGCCATGCCGATCCGGATAACCGAACGCAGTTCATTGCCGGATACATATACGGTAAACGACTTCCAGTTGCTATCCACACCGAAACAGGGGAAATAATCCGCTTTTCCGCTCGGCACGCTGCCGGCCTGAAGCATGTGCCACTTTTGGGCATTCGAATTATAACAATCAGGATCGACCATTATATCAAAGGAAACGGCAGTCAGGTTTGACGCTTTTTCCGGTTCCGAAAGGAACAGTTCCGGGAAGGTCCAGTTGTCTGTTTTCGGATCTTTTTTGTTCCGGAAATCCGTATAGACTTTCAGGGCATTTCTGCTCTTATCGAACGTCAGGGTCTGCTTCCCTGCGCTGTTGGGTGTCCAACGGGTCCAGTCAACAGTTGCGGTACGCAGATTTTTTGCCGGGATAAAAGGCGTGATGATCTCACTCAGCGGATCCTGTGCATCTTTCAGCCGAAGTTCAAAAAAGCCGGATTTTCCGGGGTCTATTTCCAAAACAAATTCTTTTTCGCTTCTGGGCGGAAGAACGATCTTTTCCGGAAGTTTGTTCCGCAGCGACACCCCTTCCGGAAGTGTCACGACCGGACGGAACTCCCGTTCCCTGCTGTCCAGGTTCGTCAGCTGGAATACACACTTTTCGCTTTCCAGAAAGTGGGCGAACTGATTGTAGTGAGGCTCTTTGGCCTGCCAGAATTTATACCGGGCGATCACCGGAGAACTGATGCGCGGAACTTTCTTATATGATTTCGCCCCCTGCAGCAGGGCCATGTTCCGGGTAGCGGTGTTCAAGCTCTTCAAGTCCAGTTTGGCGGTGGGAAACACCCAATAGGCAAGACCGCCCCGGAAACGGAGAGTTCCATTCTGACTCTGCAATTCTTCACCGGAGATCGAAAAGCCTTTTCCCGCGGGGAAACGGGAAACATCCGCTTCGCAATACGGCACTTTGTGGGAATCACGTCCTGCGTAGAAGACGACCACACTTTCTTCTTTCCCGCGGAAGACGTGTTCCGCTTTCTGCGTCCGGGAAGGCGTTGCCGGATCCCCGGCATATTCCTTGCCGGCCAGCAGATCGGCCGCGAAGCAGTAACAGTGCAGCGAACGCAGCGGAGTCAGATGATAATCCATCATCCCGAAATTGAAGTTGTTTTCCTGAAAAAATGCCATGGTGAAGGGGAAGAAGCGTTCAATTCCCACTGTCTTTGCCTCAATGGCGTCGGCAGTGATCCACAGAGCGCTTTGCATATCCTCCTCCACTTGCGGATGCTGATTGTCGATGACGGTATGGTTATAACTGTTTTTATCTTTGGGATCGCGCCCGCGCACCCATGGCTTGCCGGATTCAGTGATCCAAATGGGCATCCACGCTTTCCGGGGACGTTTTTGCATGGCCTGCCGATATTTCTCCATCCAATCCAGCAGTTCTTCCGGAGAACGGTAGAAATGCATGGCAAACACATCGATGTATTCCAGCATATTGTTCTCGATACTGGATGTGAGAGCAGCATTGGGCACCGGTTTGCAGAATGCGGATCCCCCCAGGAGACACTCCGGCCGATCGCGCATTGCCCACGCGGCAGTCCGGACGGGAGCCATAAAACAATCCGCGGGGATCCCGATGGAATCAAATTCATTCAGGATCTGGAACATCATGGCACTGGCGCGGCGATGGTCAAACATGGTAAGCATCGCAGTATCCAGACCGAGCAAAGTTTTCAGCATCGCCCTGTCTCTATTGCGGAGCTTGATGGGCCCCTGCCATGAAGCAAACGTTCCAAATGCATAAATGGACTGGATATGATATTCCGCCATGCGTTGGAACAAGATATCTCTCTTGCGCGCACCAATATATTTGCCGGGGGCGGGATGAAGTGCATGAAAAACAGTCCATTCCCGCACACAGTTGATATGATGCTTTTCCAAAAAACGCAGACAGCTCTTCTGCATTTCATCGGATTTGTAATAAAGCAGAGCTTCTATGGCGAAAAATGGATCGGACGCGTTTCGGGGCGCATTCAAAACGGAGATCCCGAAAACCTGCTTCGTCGCATCGGTATGCAGCTCATAAAAGCCGGCGGGCAGAGAAAGGGTTACCTGGCATTTTTGATCTTTTACGGTTGAAGTTCCCCGGCAAATGTCTTTTCCACCGGTAAAATCCACGACCCTCCAATCAATTTTCTGTCCATCCTGCAGTTTTTCTGCCTTGAAAAGATACTCATGCGGAACTCCGGGAAGCGCGGTAAATGAATCTGGCGCACCGATCGGAGCAAGAAACGGTTTCCGGACTTCCTTCTCGGGTTTATTCAGGGAAACGATCTCTTTTCCCGCTTCATCCAGGCATTTGATATTTTTCACCCGGACGGAAAGTCCAGGTTTCCCGCAGGCGAAAAAGAACTGCCAGTTTTGCAGTTCCGCCATATTCACATCCGGATGCACAAGCTTGACCGTAACGGTCTGCCAGACGTCGGGCGATTTGACGTCGAACTTGAAGCGGACGATCTTTTTCAGTTTTTTGCTGTACAGCAAGACTGCGGAGATGAATTTGTCCGTCTGGGCCGGCTTGTGATATTTGATGTCGAACTGGAGAGCACGGACATTTTTAAAGGATCCGGCCGGGATATGACAAAGCGGGTATATCTGCTTATTGCTGTCGCCGGAATCAAATTTTAGTGCATCATCTTCTTTTGAGCAGATCATTCCTTCCGGAAAGGAGCGCCAGTTTTTGTCCGATTGGAGGTCAGCTGCCGAAACACCGATCAGCAATCCGGAAAACAGAATAACAAAACCGCGTTTGAAATCGATCCTGCACATTGATTCACTCCCCTTTTCCCTTGTTGTTTCCGCTCCGGAGCTCGACCTCTTTTCCTGCATCATCCAGGCATCTGAGGTTTTTCACCAGGACAATGAGATTGGGCTGACGACTGTAGAAAGAGAACTGCCAGTTTTGCAGTTCCGCCATATTCACGTCCGGATGCTCAAGTTTGACCGTGACGGTCTGCCAGACATCGGGCGATTTGACCTGGAATTTGAAGTGGACGAGTTTTTTCAGTTTTTTGCTGTACAGTAAGACTTGGGGGATGAATTTGTCCTCGGCTGCCTGACTTTGATACTTGATGTCGAACTGAAGCGCACGGACATTCTTAAAGGATCCAACTGGGATATGGCAAAGCGGATACATGTGTTGATCATTGTCGCCGGAATCGAATTTCAGTGCAACGCCCTCCTTCGCACAGGTTATCCCTGCCGGGAAAGAGCGCCAGTTTTTGATCGTTTGCAGATACACTGTCGAAACGCCGGCTTTCAAGTTTTTTCCGCCCGGAGCAACGGACTCTTCCTTCCCCTTCCCCAGGCATCTGAGGTTTTTCACCAGGACGATGAGATTGGGCTGACGGCTGTAGAAAGAGAACTGCCAGTTTTGCAGTTCCGCCATATTCACGTCCGGATGCTCAAGCTTGACCGTAACGGTTTGCCAGACGCCGGGCGATTCGACGTGGAATTTGAAGTGGACGAGCTTTTTCAGTTTTTTGCTGTACAGTAAGACTTCGGGGATGAATTTTTCCTCAGTGGCCTGACTTTGATACATGATGTCAAACCGGAGAGCACGGACCTTTTTAAAGGAACCGGCGGGAATGCGGCAAAGCGGATACATCTGTTTATGATCGTCACCGGAATTAAATTTCAGTGTACCGCCCTCCTTCGTGCAGGTTATCCCTGCCGGATAGGAGCGCCAGTTTTTGATCGAATGGAGATCAACGGCCGATACACCAAGGATCAACGCGCTCAACAAAACAGCAAACTGCGGTTTGAAATACAGCAAAGTCATTTTAGGTCTCCCTTTTTTCAGTTTGGCCACGCCACATATTTGGATGCAGTATCAGGCTGCTGAAATCTTTAATCTAAGCGTAGAAAATTTGACAGTGTATTATATTAATCAGAAAGTAACACTTTCCCTTACAACGATACCTTTCAAATGAGATATGTCATTCCAACAGCAAAGCTGCCACGCCCCATCCCGTTTACAAAAGCGGCTGTAAGAGGCATTGCTGAGCAAAGGCAGAAGAGAACCACAGACGACAGGACCGACAATATGTTTGAAAACGGCACGCATCACACCCCCGTGGGTTATGAATAGCACTCTTTGTCCCGCGTGTTTTTCCGCAAGAGATTCGAGACACGCCGCAACTCTGGACTCGAATTCATGATGGGTCTCTCCGCCGGGAACCGGGATATCAGGACTTTCATATTTGAAACAATTCATGATTTCCGGATACTTCTCCCAGAGTTCGCCGCAGGGATGCCCCTCAAGATCGCCGAGATTCCATTCTCTGAGCGAAGGCAGCGGTATGGGAGAGATCCCGATCGTTTTCGCGATCTCCCGTGCCGTCGTCATTGCCCGCGAGAGATCGCTGGAATACATCACATCGAAATGCTCACCGGCAAGCCGACGGGCAATCGCTTTCGCCTGTGCCAAGCCGATCGAATCCAGCGGACTGTCATGATGCCCCTGCAAACGGCCTTCGATATTGTCAACGGTCTGACCGTGACGGATCATCGTAAATTCGGTAACAGACATAAAACGCTCCATTTTTTTATATAAAAACAATCACCGAAGCGAAATTTACAGCTTTCATTTCATCCAGCCGTATTCAGCAGGAATTGCGTAAACTGTTCAAAGGAATCGACCCTGATCCTGAAAACGGATTCCGCGGGAAAACCGTAACCCCAGGTGGCGTAAGCACCGTTCATGCCTGCGTTGGAAGCAGAATTCATGTCCGTGTGATTGTCGCCGAGGATCCAGGAATCGGCAGGTGCGGCATCATATTTTTTCATCAGGTAAAACAGGACTTCGGGATCCGGTTTGAGCGGAAAGCCGTCATTGCCGCCGATGATTTCATCCAGATATTGTGTGATTCCAAGCTGTTTGATGATTTCTCTTGCCACAATGCCGGGTTTGTTAGTCACAACTGCCAGTTTCCAGCCTGCCCGTTTCAAGGCAGCCAAACCTTCCGACACTCCGGGGTAGAGGGTGGTGTTTTCCGCTGGATGATCGTAATAATGTCTGATCATCCTTTCCAGTCCCTCATCCCAGTTGATGGGATGATCGGAAAAAGAGCGTTCCAGCAGTTTCCGAGCACCATCGCCGGTATAAGAAACGATCCGGTCGATGGGGAGCTCCGGCAGACCGTAGTCACGCCGAGTCCGGTTGACGCTGGCGGCAATATCCTGGATGGTGGCGGCCAGAGTACCGTCCAGATCGAATACAGCACAATGATTTTTCCCCATTTATCATTTTATCCTTATTTACGATAGCATGATTGGAAAGTTCCGGTCAGAAGCCCAGATAGCGAAAGGTGTCGGTCAGCCTCCGGATGGAATAGCCTCCCGGAGGCGCCAGCAGTTTGCCCGACCAGTTTTCTCCGTCTTTGAAGTTGATTTCCGTCTGGAAATCGATCATCCTCGGACAGGAAGTCAGACGGGGCATCAAGTCCCGCCAGTCGATGTTTCCGTCGAAGGGCATGCCGTGCAGATCGCCGTAGCCGTTGTTGTCATGGATATGACAGGTGACGATCTGGTCTTTCAGGATCTCCAGCGCATGGTCTTCCCATATCACCCCGTTTTCCCACCAGCATTCAGGGAAATACGGTTCGTATTTGCTTTTGTCCTTGCCGGGAGCCGATGCCATGCAATGGGCATGTCCGGTATCGTAGCAGACTCCGATGGCAGAATTCCCTCCGAAATGATCGACCAGCCCCATGACCTCTTTGGCGGAGTTCGGCATTTCGAAGGCATTTTCCACCGCGATGACCATTCCGAGTTTTTCCGCCGCAGGAAGCAGTTTTTCCAAAGTCTCCAGCGCCAGCGGACGCAGAGTGGAAAGCGGAACGTGTTTGTAACAATAAAAAGCCGCACCGACATGGATGGTATAGGTCCTGCATCCGAAGTCGGCGGCGACCTCCATCGCCCGGAGATGATCCCGGAACATGGCAGGCCGCCGTTCCGGGACCGGGATATTCAGATCATAATCATCGCCACACATCCCGTGGACCGAACAGAATTCCACTTCCATTTCCTTGCAGACTTTCCGGAGAAAGCCGACCTTTTCCCGGCTGCGGATCAGCTGCTCCGTGAAAAGGTGGTCGATCACGAAACGGCGGACTCCGTTGTCCAGAAATTCACGGACCGCAGCCCGGAAAGCCTGCGGGTCATCGGAAAGAGTTGACCAGGGATAGTTGAAACTGAGCCTGTCATGCAGAGTTGTGCCACCCATATCTGTCGGATTCTCCTTTTATTTGATCAGCCGGAGATTCCGGATGAACCAGGTTGCACTGTTTTGTTCATCCAGGTTCAGACCGATCTGAATGTTTTCCAGATTCTGCGGGACGATCCCCAGATCATCGAACGTCAAAGAAACGTGTTTCCATTTATGATTTTCCGGGACATAAGGCTGTTTCCTTGACTTCTTTCCTTTTTCTTTGAGGAATGTCAGATAATAGAGAGCCTTTTTCCCCGGGACTTCCACTTTTATGTCGAAAGAAATCCCCTTCGCATCTGCCGGCAAACCGTTCGGAAGTTTGAAGATCGGATAAGCCCAGCCCATGCGTTTCGGGGAAAAATCGACATCGATGCGGAGACTTTGATTCGGTTCGTCGAAGGTGATCTCCATTTTCCCGCTGCAGTTCACTTTCCAGTTTTCAGGTTTATCGCTCCCGGCCACCGGAACGCTGGCCGCGGCACCGGACCGGGTGATCAGGAACGGGAATTCCATCTGGCTGATGAGCCGGTCATTGCTTTTCCCGGCAAAGGTGCAGGTATATTTCCCCGGTTTCAAATTTCCGGCGGAAGTCTTGATCTCCGCGACGGAGAACGGCTTCAGGGAAACTTCCGCCGGGAATCCGGGCAGGTCGCAGCCGCTGACCGTTACCGTTGCCTTCTTCGGCTGATCGCTGAAGTTGGCGACCTGGATCACCATGGATTTATCCTTGGACGAATCGTTCAGGGTCATCAACAGCCGGGACGCCGACAATTTGAAGTCTTTGGACGGAACGATCCGCAGAACGATCGAACGGTCCAGATTTCTTTTCCGCGGACCGGGCACGCCCTCTTTTTCCGGCGCCTTTTTGATTTTCATAGCCGGCGCGTTGCGCAGGTAGGAAACCAGCCGTACCGACGGGACATGGACCGTTCCGTTTTCTCCGGCAAGTTTATGAGGCGTTCCGAAGGGACCGATCAGCAATGCCTCTTTTCCCGGGATATCGAAACTTTTCTTTTTCAGACCGTCGAATGTGATCGCCCCATGGGGGACGGTGTCCAGTTCGGAAATGCTCCAGAAGGCCAGGGTGCACGAGCGGTCCGGCTGCTGATAAAGGAAGCCACGCATCCCTTTGCCGAGATCGACTTCTCCCAGACATTTTGCGCTGCCCAATTCATCCAGCAGAGTCGCGAATGCGGAAAATTCCGGCTTGACCGAATTGTCGCGCCGGCGGATGATGCCCCATTCCTTTTTCCCGTTGTTTTCATGGTGCGGCCGTAAAACGAAGATGAAGGTCCGCGACACGCCCAGATTCTGGCACAGGATCTGCAGTTTCGGGATACATTCGGCCCAGATCAGTTCCTGTTCCGGATTCAGATACCGGTACGGCCCCGTTCCGGGATACACCGTCGCATATCCTTCCGCCCGGGTCCCGGCTTCCGTGATCCAGAGCATCTGATCCCCGATCCCGGCGTTCCGGAGGATATTTTTCCACTCGCGGACAGTTTCGGGAAGTTCGGAAAGCGAAGAGTAATAATGGAAATTGAAAATATCCGGATAATCGAAAAGATCGTTCCGGACGATCGCCTGCGCATACAGATTGTCCGGCGGGAATATGCAATGCGACCCGTTGGTGACCAGACAGCTGGGAACGCCCGCTTTGAATCCCAGGCAGAGCGCTTTCATCATGGAGGAATATTCCCATGGCCCTTCCTTGCTGAAGGCCAGCAGTTCCGGCTCGTTCCAGAGTTCCCAGACCTGGACCTCTTTCCGGTATTTTTCCGCAACCAGTTTTGCCCAGTCATACGCGATGAAAAGATCGTCGGGGAAGGTCAGATCCTTCGATTTCCTTGCCCAGAGCGCGAACTCATGTGTGCTGGAAAGGGAAATCCCGTTTTCAGCATATTTCCGGAAGATCTCTCCGTAGTGTTTCCAGTTGTATCTTCCCCGGGCCGGTTCAGCCACCTTCTGACTGAAACGTTCCCGGATGAATTTGACGCCGAGCAGCCGCGCGGTTTCCTGCCATTCGCCGGCATACGGACTGAAGCAGCCGCCCAATGCAGCATCGATCCCGTAAGCGGAATCCATCGGGAGATTGCGTTTTGCGGGGTCCGAGACCACGGCGAAATCCGATTTGAAGATCTCCTTGCTTCCGGGGATGCTGAGTTCCACGAAATAATATCCGCGCGCAAGGTCCGGGATCACCACGGTCCCCGGCAGGGAAAGATCCCGCTCGAAAACTTTCGTCCGGTCATAAGTATAGATCCGGCAAGTTCCCTTCGCTTTCCCGTTCACGGAAAATTCGACCTTTTTTCCGAAGATGAAAACATGGCCGGGAGTTTTATACTGGAAAGAAATATTCCCCGCTGGCTGGGGCGGCATCTCCTGTACACAGGAAGCATTGCAGAATACAAAAGCGAATGCGGTTAAAATTGTAAAAATGGATTTCATCCTGTCTTTCATCCTTCAATTGAAAGATTTGTCGTTTTATTGAAAAGATCCCTTATTCCTCGTTTTGCGGAACGACCCGGGGTTTGGCAAAAAGCACCACTTTCGGCGTCGGGCCCAGTTTCTCGGACGAATAGACGGCAAAGCCGAAACTGTGTTTCGTTTCACCCGGCTTCACCTCGAAATTCAGGACCAGTTCAGTCCATTTTCCGGGAGGGAAATTGCCGCCGTTGCAGATATTGCTCTTCTGCCGGATGCGTTCTTTCTGTCCGGCAGGCAGGCAGCAGTAGTACAGGGTGATGTGGGAGGTCTTTCCCTGGGGGTTGCACCAGATGGAGAAGGTGTATTTCCCCGGTTTCAGATCGCGTTTGGTATTATGCCAGTTCTCGACGGAGCAGATGAATCCGGTCTTGCTTTTGGTCTGCTCGAGCCGGAGTACGGGACTGCCTTCATATTTCCCGTCGATGGAGGCCTTTCCCCACGCAGAATGTTCCACGATGGCCAAATTCCCTTTTTTGTCCTTTTTGGTTTTGAATTCCGGATTGACATAGAGATTGGTTTCCGCGGCAAAAAGCATGCCTGCTGCCAATGCGAACGCTACACTGAGAAGAGTGGTTTTCATTTGAGTTTTCTCCTTGTTTTATAGTTTGATCCAGTAAAATTTCAATTCACCCGATGCACCGAGAACCACTTGAACCAGACTTTCTCGGTATATGCGCCGTCCCCCGCCCCGTCCAGCGTCTTCAGCTGCAGCGATCCGGAGTGTCCGTCCGCGAAGAAGAAATTGCCGAGACTGGAACGGGATTGCGGTGTGCGCGAATGCGGAAAGCCGATCTCATAAACGCGGCTCGATGACTTGCCTGAATTGGGAAGCTTGCCGATATCGAAAGAGCATATCGTCCGGAGGATTTCGGGGTTCTCGATCTCCACGCGTTTTTCCCCCAGGGCGATTTTCCCCGACGGATTGATCACTTTTTCCGGACGGATCGCCTTGGACTTGTCTTCCTTCCCGGTTACGGAGGTTATTTCAGTTCCCCAGTCGCCGGGGTTTCCGGAGGGGAGCATGTAACTCGGGTACCCCGAATAGTTTTTATTTTTGGCGATATTCTCGGTTTTGGAACACAGCAGCATTTTGCCTCTTCCGTTCATCTTGCCGAAGGTCAGATTGTCGTTGATGTCAGCCTCGGTTATTCCGGGGAAATAGCCGTGAATGGCCATCCGTCCGAACCAGTGTCTCGAAAAGGCGCTGCCGCTGCATGAGACCGGCCAGATCCAGTACCCGGTGTCCAGGGTATAGGTGATCAGCGTCATCCCGGTCTGTTTCTCGTTGGAGAGACAGGACATGGTGATCGCTTTTTCTCGGGCGGCGTTCAAGGCGGGCAGCAGCATGGCGGCGAGAATGGCGATGATCGCGATCACCACCAGGAGCTCGATCAGCGTAAAGTTTGTTTTACGCTTCAGGTATGAGAGATGATCCTCCTCCGCTCTTCGAGCTATGGAGGACAAGGATATGAAACAGGAGTTGAGTTCGGTTTGCTTATTCATTTTGTTTTCCTTTCGTTTATTTTGTTTCTCATGCAAAGTTGAATGGATGTTGTTTTCATTTCATGCCTCATGTCTCTACTCAGAAATCTTCATAGGGGGGTTCCTCCATTTTCCTTCGATATTAAAGTTAAAAAAAACTCATTTCTGCTTGCGGTATTTTCATCGGTCACTCCATCTTCCAGCAGTGGAGCATGGCTTTGGCGATCAGCTCCGCTGTCCGGGGGATGTGGTGCATTCCATCGCAGGTGTAATATAAACCTTTCGCATCGTATTCCGCACGATGAAGTTTTGCCCCTTCCCGGAAGATGTAATCCAGCGGCACCAGCAATGTTCCTGCCTCTTCCGCAGCCAGACGGGTCGCCCGGATATGGGGTTCGCGATACCCGTATTCCGCCAGCGGCGCTCCCTCATTTTCACCGGGAAGCGCATTGATGCTGAATTTTTTGATCCCCTGCAGACGGCAAAGGTGGACCATCCACTTCAGATTGTCCCTCAGAGTCTGCCACGCGACCTCCGGTTCGTGCGACCAGCGTCCGTGACCGTGGACCGCATCATTCGTTCCGAAAAAAAACGAGACCGCAGTCGGGGCATGGGAAATGACATCCCGTTCCAGCCGCGTCAAAGCCGCCGGAGTTTTGTCTCCGCCGACTCCGGCATTGACCAATGCGATCCCCCGGGGCGCAAGCGCCGCTTCCAGAAAATGAAAATATCCGTCTTTCCGTTCGGTCAGACTGTCGCCGAAACAAACCAGTTTGTCGCCCGGTTCCAGAAACGGTTTTTCCAGAAGGACTGGAATACTTTTGATCAGATCTTCTTCGGTCATTTCATACACCTTATTTTGAAATCACTTTTTTTCAAGCATAAATTCTTTCAGCAATTCCGGGGAATAGTCATCCACGATCAGGTTCGTCCCCAGAGCGCGGTGGATCTCCCTCGCTTTCGAGGCATCGGGATTTAGACGGCTCAGGGCGACAGCTCCCAGTTCCACGGCGGCGGCGATCTCACTGCGTCCATCGCCAACGATCAGCAACTCATCGGAGGCATAACCGTATTCCCGGCACAAAGCACGCATCAATTCATTTTTGGGCAGCTTCTTATCCCAGGTGGACCCGCGGAAGGCTTCGATCAATTTGCCGGGCCCCACTTCATAACCGAGGACCTGGATTTCCTCCGCCATCGTCCCCATCGGTTTCCCGTCAGGGGTGTATTCCACCACGGCGCCGGTAACGAAATAGTTTTTGACGCCGCTGCGCCAGAGCCTCGTCAGAAACTCCATGCTTCCCGGGACCCTCCACCCTGCGGGGTCCTGCCGCGCAAGTTCCAGATTCCGGTCACGGCACATGGAACGCAGCAGGATCTCGTAGGCGCGGAAGAGCAGACTGCTTTCCGCTTCGATCCGGGCGCGTTCCTCCGCCGTTTCCCCGGGGACTTCAAAACACTCGCAGCCGTTCCAGATCGCCCGGATCGCCGCCTCGTTGCCCGGAGAGGAGGTACCGCTGACCCTCCGGGACATGCGGATGGCCCACTCCATCTGCGTCAAAGCGCTCAATCCGGCGGATTCCACCGCAAACCGGTTCGCCTCGGAAAAATCCTCACCCTCCCGGGCTCTGAGGAACTCCGCAATGTCTTCGGGCGTGCTGCGGCAAAGTCCGTACCGGGCAGTCGCGCCGGTGACGAGGGTCATTACGGGGACCCATTTGCGGATCAGAGAATGGGTTCCGTCAATATCATGGAACGCCGCCCGGATCTTCCGGGGGGCAAAGGGGACCGGGACTTCCATCCCGGGGACCGGACGGTCCGGTGCATGCACGATCAGCATTGGCAACACTCCTTTCCTGTTCCTTTTCTTTCCTCGGGGTAAAAAGGAACGGTAACGATTCCCGCTGGAAGCCGGAGCCGCCGATCGTCCTCGTGTCGGCACAACGCAGGCCCGGCAGAAATTTTTTCCGATGCATCCCCATGACAACGATCATAGCAGCCGGGCATAGCTCCGTATCCCTCGATATTGAGGGAAAACCGCTCCCGTCCGAATTTACTTTGAACTTGCCGGGCTGGCATCATTCATACTCCTTTCAGGGAATCTCCTGCAAAATCGAAATAGTGATAACTGTCGTGACAGGCCGCCAGGATCTCTCCGAGGGGCATTTCCGCCATGCCGATCACCGCATCCGCGGCGCCGTAATAAATGCGGATGTTCTCCCCTTCCTGCAAGGCATTGCAGGTGAAAACCGTATTGGAGGTCCGTCCCAGTTTTTCATAAGGCGCTTGCGGGAAGAAAATCGGATGTTTGGTCCTCGCCAGGATACGCCAGGGTTCTTCCCGGTCAAGGATCGCCGCATGAAGCGAATAAATGGAACCGCAGCAGGTATCCGCGACCCCGTGATAAATCACCAGCCAGCCTTCCTCCGTAAGGATGGGCGGTGCGCCCGCACCGACTTTGAGATCATCCCAGTGACAGGAACGGCTGGAAATGGAAAAACGCGATTTCCCCCAGAAAACCAGATCCGGCGAAAAGGAAAGCTGCATCCCGCAGTTGGATTTTTCATCTCCCGCGAACGGGCGGTTCAGACAGCAGTAAAGGCCATTGATCTTTTCCGGGAAAAGCGCACCGTTCCGGTTGTTGACCTGTGTCATGAGGGATACATGGCGGAACTGTTTGAAATCTTCCGTTGCCGCAATGCCGATCCGGCAGCCGAGATCGTTGTTATGGCTGTTGTAGACGATATAATAGGTATCACCGATCCGGGTGATCCGCGGATCGTAGACGCCGTGTTCGATCCAGCCGTCCGAACAGGGAGGCATTTTCAGGGGTTCCGGATCGAAAGAAAAGTGGACTCCGTCCTGTGAACGGGCGATCCAGAAGATGATCCCCCCTTCTGTATGGAACACATCTACGATCAGCAGGTATTCCCCTTTGAATTTCACCGCGCCCGGATTCAGTATGAAATAAGCAGCATCGCCGGGAACATCCGCCGCAGTTAAGATCGGATTCTGTTGATAACGTTTGAAAGAATGCATCTTCTTTTCTTTCTTTGGTTTAAGTAAAAAGTTTTCTTTATCAGAGAAAAAGTTTCTCTATGACGTATAATATACATCTTTTTCCTGCTTTGTCAAGTATCCTGAATTTTTTTTGCTCCCGTTCAAGCAGAATAAAGCAGCAATTTTTTCAGATCTTACCGATGGTTTCTCCATAGATGATCTGACAATCCAGCTTGATTCTCAAATCATCCGACCGGACATCCAGACGGGAAAGCAGATTGTTGACCGCACACCGTCCCAGCATGTCATTCGGCTGGATGATCGCAGAGGGACGCATCCCGCAGATCGGGTCATCACTGCAGTAAAAACCGGCCACGGAGAGTTCCTGCGGGACCTTGATTTTCAACTTCTGCAGCATGTCGATCACCTTGGAGAACAGTTCGGATTCAAAGAAGAGCGCATCCGGGGGATCGTGACGTGCGATCAGCCGCTGCAGCGCATTCAGGATCGTCAGCGGTCCGGCATTCGGAAGATTGAGGATATATTCCTCCTTCACCGGGATCTGATTCTCCTCAAGGACCTTGCGATAGGCATTGAAACGGTCGGTATGGTCAAGGATCCGGTCTGTTATCAGACCCATATATGCGATTTTCCGATGGCCGAGACAAATCATATAGTCGATCATCGCGGCCACGGCCTCTCCGGATTTGGAATAGATGCAGTTGGTCTCCTCCATGTCTCCGATCGCGATGAACGGGATCTCTGATTTCTTGATGATATCCCGGAATTCTTCCGTGGCAGTATAGCCGAGCAGGACCGCACAGGAAAGACTGTTCGACAGGAAATAACAATGCAGTTCATACGGGCTCATCGCCGCGATCTTTTCCACGTCGATCACAGTCACATCGTATCCGTGGGCAAAGGCTTCCCGGCAGATCCCCCCGAACACCATGGAATCGTAATTCGACAGAAATGCAGCGTTCTTGAACGAAAACATGATCACGCCCAGCACATTCCCCTTCTGTTTGCGCTGCTGCGGCACAAAACGGTTCTGCTGGATGATCGACAATACCTTGTCCTTGGTCTGATCCGAAATGTTTCCGCAGTTGTTGATCACCTTGGAAACGGTCGCGACAGAAACTCCGGCCTTCTCGGCTATGCTCTTTATGGTTATTTTCTTCATGAATGATTCTTTGATAAATACATGCCGCGGACATATGCCCTTATTTCAGGTTGGAATAATACCATTTGACGGCTTCACGCAAACCTTCGCGGATCTGCCATTTCGGCCGGTAACCGAGATATTTTGAGGCCAGGGATATATCCGCCAGAGAATGAGGGATGTCCCCCTTGCGCGGTTTTCCGTGGACCGCTTCGATCGCAGCGATGGAAGGATCCAGTTCCGACAGGATTTCCCGCAGCAGCGCAAAAAGTTCGTTCAAGGTCGTCCGCACCCCGCATGCCACATTGTAGCACCGGTTGACCGCTTCCGGCCCGGCCTCCAATGCCAGCAGATTGGACTCGACCGCATTGTCCACATAAGTGAAATCCCGGGAAAAGCTCCCGTCCCCATTGATCACAGGAGCTTCATGCTTCATCAGACTCATGGTGAATTTCGGGATCACGGCCGCATAATCCCCGTCAGGGTCCTGCCGACGGCCAAACACGTTGAAATAGCGGAGCCCGATCGTTTCCATACCGTAGAGGTCGGCAAAATTCCGGGCGATCTGTTCGTCGGTCTGCTTGGAGAGTGCGTAAGGAGAAAGCGGCATGCCGGTCTTGTCTTCCCGTTTCACGGGGGAATCGTCGCTGCCGTAAACCGAAGAACTCGACGCATAGACAAAACGTTTCGCACCCGCATCGCGGGCGGCGATCATCATATTGGCAAAACCGGAAATATTCACATCAAATGTAGTCAGTGGATCCTTTATGGAGCGGGGAACGGAACCCAGCGCGGCCTCATGAAGGATATGGTCCTGTCCTTCCGCTGCTTTCCGGCAGGTTTCCAGGTCACGGATATCTCCTTCGATCAGCGTGAAATCCGGATTCGAAACAAAACCGGCCAGATTTTCCCGCTTCCCGGTGGAAAAATTATCCAGGACCGTTACACGGTGTCCTTTTTCCAGCAGGGCGCCCACCAGAGAAGACCCTATGAATCCGGCGCCTCCGGTAACCAGAACAGCAGAATGTTCCTTCATGTTTGCGACCTCCTTTCGACCCGTATGCACGGCAGACCGGCATAGACCCAAACCGCCAAAGTATTTCCGGATTTTCTCCGGTCCGGAATTCTGGCGCATGATGTATACAACTGAATCACCCTTTCCATTTCCAATGTTTTCCCCATAATGTACCGGGTCAACCGGAGAATATCAAATCCAAAGCGGAGAATTTCTTCAATTTTTGGTCAGATCGGCATACCGGGCCTGGATAAAACCGCACAAAAGGTCCGGAGCGATCTCCAGATTCACGCCGATCTTGCCGCCGCTGACAAACATGACATCAAAAATCTGCGCCGTTTCGTCTATGAAGGTCGGAAAAAGTTTCTTCATGCCGACCGGCGAACAGCCGCCATGGACATATCCGGTCAACGGGAACAACTGTTTCAGCGGGATCATTTCGATGCTTTTGCTCCCTGAAGCCTGCGCGGCTTTTTTCAGGTCCAGCTCGCCCGCGGCGGGGATCACAAAGACAAAATGTTCATGGGCGGGCGATTCCGCCACCAGCGTTTTGAACACTTCATCAGGGGTTCGGCCAAGTTTTTCCGCAATGGAGCGGGCATCGATCCGGCCGTCGTCCACCGGATATTCGTGGACGGCGAAAACAATTCCCGCACTTTCGAGCAGACGGACGGCATTCGTCTTGACGGCGGAAGTGCGGCTCATGATGATCTCTTATTTCTGACGGAAAATGATTCTGCCTTTGGTCAGATCATAGGGAGAAATTTCCAGCGTGACAGTGTCGCCGGGAAGGATCCGGATGAAATTCAGCCGCATTTTCCCACTGATATGGGCCAGAACACTGTGTTTGTTCGGGAGTTCCACCCGGAACATGGTGTTCGGCAGCAGTTCTTTTACCACGCCTTCAACTTTGATCAAATCTTTAGACACGAGTCAATACCTCCGTTCCTGTTTCCGTTATCAATAACATATGTTCGAAGTGTGCGGACGGTTCACCGTCGCGGGTGCGGACAGTCCATCCGTCTCCTTCCACATATACTTTTTTCGAGCCGAGATTCAGCATCGGTTCCACGCAGAGGACCATGCCTGGCTGGAGCATCGGACCTTTCCGGTGCTGCACATAATTCGGCACATCCGGCGGTTCATGCATCTTTGTCCCGCAGCCGTGGCCGACATATTCTTCGACAATGCCCAGACGTCCCCGTTTGGCTTCCATTTCCACTCCCCGGGAAATATCCTGAACATATCCGCCCGGATGGGCGGCGGCCAGTCCGCATTCCAGCGCACTTTCCGTGAATTTCAGCAGCCGCTCGATATCCGGCGGGATATTGTCGCCGACATAAATGGTTTTGGCCGTATCACCGACGCACCCTTCGAACGTCACCCCGACGTCGATGCTTACCACATCACCGTTCAGGATGAACCGTTCCCGGCTGCGGATGCCGTGGACCACCTCGTCATTGATGGACACGCAGATATTGCCGGGGAAACCGCGGTATCCCAGAAAAGTGGGGACCCCGCCGACGGACCGGATCACTTCGCCGGCCATCTCATCCAGATCCCAGGTGGTCATGCCGGAATGGACCAGCGAACAGATCCGTTCGCGGACCTGTGCCGCCTTGGCCGCGGCATGACGGATGTGCTCGATCTCGCCCGGCGTATGAATAATGAAATCAGGACGCATTCTCTTCACGCATTCAGAACGGCCAGCAGCGCGGCATATCCCTGCGCTTTCGGCAGCGAGGAATCAATGGTTGCCAGCAATCCGTTTTTCCGGTAATAATCGATCAGAGGCGCGGTCTGCTCGTCATAGACCTTCAGGCGGTTCTGAGCCGTTTCAAGCGAATCGTCGGACCGCTGGAAAAGTTCGCCGCCGCAATGGTCGCAAACGCCCTCTTTGGCCGGTTTGGCAAAGAGTTTGTTGAAACTGGCCTTGCATTTGCGGCAGGTGAGACGTGCGGTCAGACGCTGGATCAGCAGTTCGCGCGGAGCATCGAACAGCACCACTTTGTCGATCCGGCGGCCGATCTTTTCGGACGAGGCTTTCAGCAGTTCCGCCTGAGCCACCGTGCGGGGGAATCCATCCAGGATGAAACCCGCTTCACAATCCGGCTGCGCCAGACGCGCCGCCACCATGTCGGCCACGATCTGATCGGGCACCAGTTTTCCCTGGTCCATCAGCGCCTTGGCATTTTTCCCCAGTTCGGTCCCCTGTGCGATCTCCGCCCGCAGGATGTCGCCGGTGGAAATATGCACCAGTTTCTCATCCTTCAGCAGCACTTCGGAAAGCGTTCCCTTCCCGGCCCCCGGAGGACCGAGAAACACCAGATTTTTGTTCTTCAGCATATTTTTTCTCCTTGTGATTGGATCATTTGCCGGCCTTCAAGGCTTCCACATAACTCTTCACGGTCACTTCCAGACCGCGGCGGAAATCCCACGACGGTTTGAATCCGGTCGAGAGCAGTTTGTCCACACAGGCGGTCGAGTGTTTCACATCGCCGGGACGTTCCGGCAGATAAACGATCTTCGATTTGGAACCGAGGATGTCCACGATCATCTTCGCCAGGGTGTTGATGGTCATGCGTCCGCCGTAGGCCACGTTGTAAACGCCGGTGAACGGATGCTCCGCCATGAACGCATTGGCCGCCGCGATATCTTTCACGAACACAAAATCGCGTGTCTGTTCGCCGTCGCCGAAAATCGTGATATCTTCATTGGCCAGCGCTTTGGTAATGAAGATCGGGACCGCTGCCGCATAAGCGCTCTTCGGGTTCTGACGCGGCCCGAACACGTTGAAATAACGCAGGCAGGCGGTCTGGAGCCGGCCCGTCGCAGTAAACATGGAGCAGTAATATTCGCCGTCGAGTTTGGTGATCGAATAGGGACTTTTGGGTTCGGGCGTCATGGTTTCGACTTTCGGGGAAACCGGATTGTCGCCGTAATTGGCGGCCGAAGTGCTCAGCACCAGTTTTTTGACCCCGGCTTTGGCGGCTTCTTCCAGCAGGATGATCGTTCCTTCCGCATTGATCCGGTTGCATTCCACGATCTTTTCCATGGATTCCGGCACGCTGACCAGCGCGGCCAGGTGGAAGATATAGTCAACCCCCTTCACCGCTGCGGCGACCGTGGCTCGGTCGCTTACGTCCCCCTCGATCAATTCACAGCTCAGGCCGTCCAGATTGGAACGCCGTCCGGTCCGGAAACTGTCCAGCACGCGGATCTCCGCTTTCCCCTGAAAAAGTTCCACAATATGACTGCCGATAAAACCGGCACCGCCGGTAACCAGGATCCGTTTCATTTCATAAACTCCTTCACGATCGCTTTGAGTTCGTCTTCTTTTTCCATCAGCCGCTGGACCAGCGTGAACTGGGTGCGGCAGCGGTCAAGGTTGTGATTCGGCCGGGAGGTCCTGAAATACAGATCGCCGTCCAGGAAATCGGACAGGAACCGGAGCCCGATCTCGTAGGTGATCAGGATGCCGGAGAAAGGAAGCAGTTCCATTTCCTTCTGGGTCAGACAGCCCTGCGCGCCTTCCAGATACCCCTTGACCAGTGCACGGAACACGCCGGTCCGGACTTGGACCTTGGAAAGATCCGTTTCATCTTCCGCTGCAGGACTCACGCTGGTGCGCACCATATCGCCGAAATCATACAGGGAAAGACCCGGCATGACCGTATCCAAGTCGATCACACAGAGGCCTTCGCCGGTCTGATCGTCCAGCAGGACGTTGTTGAGTTTGGTGTCGTTGTGCGTGATCCGTTCGGGCAATTCACCTTTGGT
>Ga0256405_10002527_pt1 | contig 41632 bp, 26 predicted proteins | sample RumenRJG_02DNA_FD_189096 | JGI IMG/M metagenome (GOLD analysis project Ga0256405, IMG submission 189096) | Bovine rumen microbial communities from Lethbridge, Alberta, Canada - RJG_02 | ecosystem: Host-associated > Mammals > Digestive system > Stomach > Rumen | place: Canada: Alberta... | reverse complement strand
ATATTGATTGGTATAACAATAAAAGGATAAAAATGAAGTTAAAAGGAATGAGCCCGGTGCAATACCGAGCTCAATACCTTAGGGAATAATTAACGTGTTTAAAGTCCAACTTCTTGGGGGCACTTCATTTTGACACACCCTCTTTCGTTTTATTTTGCTATTTTTCTTCGTTGAACTCTACCTCGATGATGCTCAGCGTGGTGGACTTGCCGGCCTTGGTCGAGACATTCTTCTTGGCGGCGAGCTCGGTCATGGAGCCGAAGGCCTCCTTGACGGTAGCCGGACCCAACATGCGGATCTTATAGGTATCGCTCTTGACGGGTTTGTCAATGGTCAGATAGACATTGCCCAGTCCCTTTGGCGTATAACCGGTCCAGACGACGGTGCCGTCGGCAGTGGTAATCTCCAGGGGATAGCTGGTCTTGCGGAAGTCGAGCAGACGCAGGCTGACCTGCTTGATGGCGGCGGCACGCTCCAGGTGGAACGTGGCCCATGCGTTCTCCAGACGGCCATCACTCTTCCAAACCGACTTCTCGTCATCATCATACATCTCGGCAGCATGCTCTTTCTTGCTGCCTACCTCGACGGCCTTGACGGCAACGCCACGGAAGACTACCTTATAGGCGGGGGTAGCTGGTGTCTCGCCACGGCTCAGGTCACAGGGCAGCTCGTTCTGCCAGGCAGCCTCGATAGCCTTGCCCTGGGCATCGACATAGAAGCCGTCTTTGACAGGAACGGCTGACGTCGTGGCAGTGAGCGAGGCAGGCTTGTAGCCCTTGGCCGTAGCGGTGAGCGTCACGTCACCGGCCTCCGTAGTGGAGCGCACCATGACACGGATGACGCCGGCCTCCAGCATCAGTTCCTTGGAGAGCACACCGTTGGTATCCTTGCTATGGCCGCCCTCTGCGGTAATCTCGCCCTCGGTAGCGGGCTTGGCAGCAGCGTTTAAGGCTTTCTCCTCGTCGCTGACGACACCACTGACGCCACCCAGGTAGTCGCCAGGGCCCTTGACAGCGAAGGTTACCATGTCGTGAGCCAGCGGACAACGCTGTCCGTTCTTATCAACAGCCTCTATCTCGGCAATGCGGATATCGCTACCATCGGCACGGAACTGCTGGGGAGCCTCCACCCAGTGCATCTTCAGCGCAACGGGCTTGCCGACGGTTCGGATGCTATAACGGCTGGTCTCACGACCGTTGGTCTTGCTGACAGCCTCCAGGGTACCGGCCTGCCACTTCACATCTTTAAAGGTAAAGAGGAAGGTATGGGTGCGCTCACCCTTGCCGAGGCTCTTGCCGTTGAGGAACAGCTCCACCTCGTCGCCGGTAGAGACGACATAGACGGGCTTGGTGACGGGGTTACCGTTACGGTCGCCATCCTCATAGTTCCAGTGACCGACGATATAGGTATGGTCCTTCTCGGTGTCCACCCAACCGTTCCACATCACCTGATGGGCGAAATAGGAGTCCTTGGCGATACGCATGGCATCAACATCACCGCTGGTACGGTAGTTCTTCTCACCACGGGCATGGGTATTGGAGTCCGAGAAGATAATCTTGGCCCCTCCGCTGTTGACACGACGGCCCTGACCGGGACGCGCCAGGTAGTACTCGTTCCAGCGCACCACGTTCTCGACGGCCAGACCGTCCTGGTTGTGGTTGTACGCTACGGCACGCTCACCACGATAGAGCGGTCCCTCACCCTCCAGGTGGTAGGGATACGACCACTCGTCCCAGTAGCGGCGGATACCCTCGTCGCGGTTGTACTCCATCTGCCACATAGGTTTGCCGGCACTCTTGTTGACATACAACATCTCGCCACCATACTCAGCTTCCTTGGAGTCGAGCATGTTACGGCTGCCGATGGCGCGGCCGCCATTCGGGTCGTACTGGTTGCGGATGGCTTTCATCTCGGCCATGTGTTCCTCCGAGATCTGGTTGTTACCACACTCGTAGAAAATGATGGAGGGATTGTTGCGGTTGTAGATGATGGCATCGCGCATCACCTCTTTGCGCTGTTCCCAACGACGGTCGTTGACATCCTTCTCGGCATCACCGGCAGGCATGGCCTGGATGAGTCCCAGACGGTCGAACGACTCCACGTCCTGTTTCATGGGCGTGACGTGCATCCAACGGTAGAAATTGCCGTTGCAACCCAGCACCAGACGGTTGGAGTAGTCACTCATCCAGGCGGGAACACTGATGCCCACGGCGGGCCACTCATTGGTGGAGCGCTGGGCAAAGCCCTTGAGTTGCAGGGTGCGGTCGTTCAGGCGGAACTCGCCATCCTTGAACTCCGTCTTGCGGAAGCCAGTACGTGTCACCATGCGGTCAACGGTTTCCCCGTTGACAATCAAGCTCGTCTTCACGGAATACAGGTAGCCATAGCCCCACGACCAGAAATGCAGGCCGCCGACCTTTCGAGAGGCCTTGAGGATGGCTTTCTGCCCTGACTCCACCGTCACGGCAGGAGCGCTGAACGATGCCACCTCTTTGCCTTCCTGGTCACACAACTGTACTTGATATGTTATTTGCTGCGCCACGGCAGACTCGTTCATCACCTCCGACTCGGCATGGATGACGGCCGAACGGCCCTTCACATCGTGCTGGGTGGCATAGACATAGACACCTGTGGTCTGCAGGTTGCTGTAGAGCGGCAGGGTCTGATAGACATCGCCCATCACATGCAGCCAGACGTTCTTATTGATACCGCCATAGTTGCAGAAGAAATTCTTATCGTTCCACTGGAAACCGCTACGTACCTCCTTCTGGGACTTGTCGCTCCACGTTTTGATATGCTCCTTGTAGCGCCAGTCGTTATCGATATATACGGCGAGGATGTTCTCCCCGTTCTTCTTGATATAGGGGGTCATGTCGAAGCCGAAGGCCATAATGCCGTTCTCGCCCCACCCTAACTCTTTGCCATTGAGGAACACGCGGGCACCAAAACGGACACCTTCGAACTCAATGAAGAACTTCTTACCCTGCTGCAGTTCGGCAGGCAACACGAAATGCTTGCGGTACCAGGCTACGGTGTCCGACAGTTCGGCGATGGGCTTGCCGAATGCCTCCTGCTGGTTATACGACCAGGGCAGCGTGACGGTCTGCCACTGGGAATCGTCAAACTTCGTGCCACTGGCCTTGGGATTCTTACCCATCTGGACCTTCCAACCAGCATTGAAGTTGAAACGTTCGCCGCCCCACGAGTGGGCGGCGAACAGGAGAAACATGACTAATACTGAAAAACTAAACTTCACCTTTTTACCTTATCTATACAGACTATTATTTTCTGGCTTTCTTAACGGCTTTCACAACGGCCATGGGTTCACTGCCGGCAAAGTTGGAGTCGATCTTGCCGTCAAACTGGATGGCAAACAGGTTGACACTGCCATCGCTGTAGATCCATAGTTCATCGCCGTCGGTATAGTTGTAATCCATCGTCTGTACGGCATAGGGAGCATCTTTCTTACCTGTGACGGCAGCATCCTTGACATATTCGAGGGTACCCAGGTTCTTGAAGGTGGCGCCATTGCGGACACCCACATAGATGTGCTTCACTTCCTCCTTGGTGCCATAGGCAAAGAAGAACAGCTTGCCACTGGCCAGCGGCTTCACCTGAATCATGCGGGAACGGGGAACGGCATTGTCAGCAAAGACGCCATCCACCTTCACGCCTGATGGCAGACCACGGAACGACAGGTAGCTGGCGAACTGAACATTCATGGCTCCCTGCTTGAAGAAACGCTTCTGCTTCTTGACCTGCATACCCTTCATCTTACCATCGGTAATCTTGTCGGGAGTACGCGTGTCGCCGATAAAGGCGATGCCTTGCTTGACGGTCATGGGATCGTTGATCTCAATGGGTTCCTCGGGGACACCCCACAGCTTCTCGATATTCACCTCGTTTTGTGCGCTGGCGGCAAAGCTCATCAGCATGGCGGCCAACAAAAGGAATTGCTTTTTCATTGTTTTTGGGTTTTAGTAATTAATAAATGTTTGTTTTGAGTGCAAAGATACGACCTTTTATATACTATAAAGATGTTATTTTGTTCAAAAAAATGGGAGAAGCCGACGAAGTAACAGGTATTATTCTTGTTACATGGCGTAAACGTTGAAACCACCATCAACGACGGCCACCGTACCGGTGACAAACTTGGCGGCATCAGACATCAGGTAGTGGATGGTGCCACAGAGTTCCTCGGGGTCACCCATACGACCGAACGGGGTCTGGTGGATGACATCCTGACCACGCTGGGTATAGCTGCCGTCAGGATTGGTCAGCAAGTCACGGTTCTGTTCGGTGATGAAGAAACCGGGAGCAATGGCATTGACACGGATACCCTCGCCAAACTTCTTGGCACACTCGGCGGCCATCCACTGGGTGAAGCTGACCACACCGGCCTTGGCGGCAGAATAGCCACAGACACGGGTGATGGGACGGAAACTCGACATGGAGGCAAAGTTGATGATATTGCCCTTGCCCTGGGCGACCATCGGTTTCAGAAACACCTGCGTGGGAATGACGGTACCCGTCAGATTCAGATTCAGCACTTTCTCAAAAGCCTCAGCTGACAGGTCGAAGAAGGTCTTGTCGGGGGCAATGACAGCACCGGCCATGTTTCCGCCGGCAGCATTGAGCAGACAGTCGATACGGCCGTACTTATCCAGGATATAGTCGCAGTTCTGCTGGACAACATCCTGGTTCATCACGTCGGTCTTGACGAATTCGCACTGACCACCTGCGGCAGTGATGTCGCGGACAATCTCCTCACCCACCTCGGCCTTGCGACCCATAATAATCACCTTGGCACCTTCCAGGGCCAGATACTTGGCGATGGTGCGCCCCAGCACACCTGTTCCGCCTGTAATGACAACGACGTTGTCCTTGATATCAAATAACTTATTCATAGAAACCGGGTTGTTTATATGCTATTCCTAATTCCTTATCGACAGTAGCCAGGACACCCTGTACCTGTCCCAGGGCAAACATACGGCCCAAAAGCGTATAGCCGGCATTGTGGCCGTGGGTGCTCTCGTCAAAGATGCCGCCGGGCTGGTCGGTGAACGTCATGCCGTGGTCCACGCGCATGGGCAACTGGGGATTCTCCTTTTCGAAGATACGGGCCAGTTCGATGACATCGGCACGCCCGCCCAGGTGGCTGGCCTCGGTAAAGTCGCCATTGGGGAAGATATGGCACGAGCGCAGATGCACAAAGTGGGTGCGGGAGGCAAACTTGCGAGCCAGATCGACCACATCGTTATGGGCACCGGCCGACAGACTGCCGGCACAGAACGTCAGGCCGTTGTGAGGATTATCGACAGCCTTCAAGAACCACTCGATGTCTTCCTCGCAATTCACGATGCGCGGCAGGCCGAGCACGGGGAAGGGAGGATCATCGGGATGGACGCACATATTCATATTACACTCCTCGCAGACGGGCATGATGGCAGACAGGAAGTAGCGCATATTCTCACGCAACTGGTCCTTACCGATACCATCGTAGAGTTTCAGTAACTGACGGAACACCTCCACGGGGTCGGCCATACCCTCCTTGAAGTTACCACTGACGAAGCCCTGGGTCTTGATGACGATATTCTCGACAAGTTTGGCATCCTTCTCAGGAGTCATTGTCTTGGCGATGGCATCGGCCTCGGCCAGAATGTCGCGCTCCACCCCCTTGATCTTGAACGCTGCCCACTCCTGACGGGCATTGGCACGCTTCAGGATATAGATGTCGAAATAGGCAAACTCGGCAAACGAGAAGAAGAGGTTGGTGGCACCATTGGGATTCTCATGGTCCAAATCGGTACGTGCCCAGTCCAGAATCGGCATGAAGTTATAGCAGATACAGTGAATACCCTCTGCCGAGAGATTACGCAGCGACTGCTTATAGACTTCTATCTGTTCATCGCGGTCGGGACCGCCATACTTGATGGTTTCTGTGACGGGCAACGACTCCACGACACTCCACCGCATGCCATAGCTTTCTATGTAGGTTTTCAGGTCGTGGATCTTCTCACGCGTCCAAACTTCTCCGAGGGGTACGTCATGCAAAGCCGTCACAATGCCCTCTACTCCGATTTGTCTCAGCATGGCAAGGGTAATCTTGTCGTTCTTGCCAAACCATCTCCATGTTCTTTCCATATAGTCTTTGTTTTAGTGATTATTTTCCGGCTGCAAAGATACGACTATCACGCGTTCATAAATAATGTAATATCGTACAATTGCATGAATTATCGTACAATAGCCACCAGCCGTCAGTCGAGGTGGAACACTTCCTGTAGGGGAATGGTGACGGGCGAATGGTCTGGGTTGGTCTCCATGATGTCAGCCATCATGTCCCACCATTTCTGAGTGATGGGATCGACGTGGTCGGTATCCTGGGAACTACCCTCGCCCTCACACTCCTGATAGGCAAAAAGCAGGTTGGTATCCTTGTCCCAGAAGATGCTATAGTTCTTGACGCCAGCCTCATGAATCATCTTCACCAATTCGGGCCAGATGGCGGCATGGCGACGCTCATACTCCTGTTCACAACCTGCCTTGAGATACATCTTAAAACCAAATCTTTTCATTGCAATAGGATTGAATAATTAGGTATATGTTCTGTTTGCGTTTGCAAAGATAATGATTTTCCTAAAAAAAATGGATGATAGTAAATTATTTTTTTGTACCTTTGCAGGGACTAACTCTACTAACACGTTTTTACGCGTATGAAAAAACGCCTTTTGATGGTTACCGCAACCATGTTGGCCATGACCCAGGTGATGGCCTCAGAACGCACCGTACAGTCCCTGAACATGGGATGGTCTTTCAGTTACGACTCGCTATTCACCCAGTCGCGACTGGTGGATGTGCCCCACGACTTCCAGATAGAACAGCCGTGGATAGCCCCAGAGGCTGACGAACGTCCCGATAACACCGATGTGGCCGCCAATATCAAGAGCAGACTGTCGGCCCGCGGCTTCAAGGAGATGGGGACGGGATGGTACAAGAAGACCCTCCATATTCAGGATGTCAAACATAAGCGGGTTGTCCTTGACTTCGAAGGCATCATGCTGGTGGGCGACGTCTATCTGAACGGACGCCGCATCGGAGGTACTGACTACGGCTATGTCGGTTTCGGTATCGATGTCACCAACCTGTTGAAACCCGGCGAAAACGAACTGGTCGTCAAGGCCTGCACCATGAAAGAGAAAAACTCACGGTGGTACACCGGTGGCGGACTGTTCCGCAACGTCAACCTGGTGACAACAGCCTCAGACCTGTTCTTCGAGCGTCACCCGCTACACATCACGACCCAGGACAACCGCGTGGTCAAGGTAAAAGCGGAATGGACCAATCGCGGAAAAGCCAAGAGTGTGAAGCTGGGACTGAAAATCTATGCCCCCGACGGTCAGTTGGTCTATGAAAAAACAGAGACCCGTCAGCGCATCACCGCCTCCCGCACCACAGAGGCCAACCTTACGGAGGCCGAGATTCCCCAGCCACAACTGTGGGATACGGAACATCCCAATCTGTACACAGCCGTCGTCTCGCTGATTAGAGAGGACGGCAGTGTGGCCGATGAGGTCAGCGAGCAGTTTGGCATCCGTACCATCGAGATTGGCCCATCCTTCGGTCTGAAGCTCAACGGCAAGAAGGTGTTGCTGAAAGGCTACGCCAACCACCACACCCTCGGGGCCTTGGGAGCTGCCGCCTATCCCCGGGCCATCGAGAAACGCTTGCAACTCATCAAGCAGTTTGGCATGAACCACATCCGCACCTCGCACAACCCCTATAGTCGCGACTTCATACGCCTATGCGACAAATATGGCATCCTGGTGGTTGACGAACTCTACGACAAATGGACCGACCAGCACTCCGGAGGACGGGCGCCCTTCATGAACCACTGGGCAGCAGATGTCCAGGAGTGGGTCAAGCGCGACCGCAACTCCCCCTCCGTGGTGATGTGGAGCTTAGGCAATGAGTTGCAACAAGATCCTAATCAGCCGTTCAACGATTTCGGCGTTACCTGCTATAAGATGATGAAGACGGTGCTCCACCGCTACGACAACACCCGCAAGGTGACGGTGGCCATGCACCCTCGCTACCGCAACTGGGAGACCGACTCCCTACCCTGCGACCTCGCCATCGAGACAGACATACAGGCCTACAACTACCGCTACATGTACTTCCCCGGCGACGGACGGCGCTTCCCATGGATGACGTTCTACCAGAGCGAAGCCTCTACGGCGGCCATGGGTCCTAACTACTTTGAGATGGACCTCGACAAAGTCATCGGACTGGCCTACTGGGGAGCCATCGACTACCTGGGCGAGTCACAGGGCTGGCCTGCCAAGGGGTGGGCACAGGGTGTCTTTTACATCGACCTGATGCCTAAGCCCAAAGCCTACTTCATGAAGTCGTTCTTCACGGACGACCCCATGGTACACCTCACCGTCATGGAGAGTAAGAACAAGGGCATGGAGTGGAACGGCATCATCACGGGTACCGACAACCAGTCGGAGCTATGGAACCGTCCTGAGGGGTCGAAGGTCAACCTGACCATCTACACCAACTGCGACGAGGTAGAGTTGCGCCTCAACGGCAAGAGCCTGGGACGCAAGGAGAACCCGAAGGATGCCAAGGGGCGCAACCGCATCGCATGGAATGACGTTCTGTATAAGAAGGGTAAACTGGAGGCTTTCGGCTACCAGAACGGGAAGGTTGTGGCACGCCACGCCCTAGAGACCACGGGAAAACCCGTCCGACTGTTGGTAGAGCCCGACAACAGTCAGTGGAAGGCCGACGGTATGGACCTGCAACACGTCCGTGTCACTGCCGTTGACAGAAAGGGACGCCGCGTTGTTACCTGCAACGACGAAGTGTCCTTTGAGGTAGAGGGCGATGCCAAAATCATTGCCGTCAGCAATGGCGACATGAACAGCGACGAACAGAATGTCACCAACCATATCCACCTGTGGCAAGGCTCTGCCATGGTGATACTGCGTGCCGGACAACAGCCCTCACAGGTCACACTCAAAACCCAGACTGCCCACTACAAGACCGTCACCACCCAACTCGCAACAAACTAAAAAATGACATACACAATGAAGAAAATGCTTTTCACCGCCCTTGCGCTCTGCCTGACAATAGGCGCACAGGCACAGCAGGAGATTCTGCAAACGGCCCAGAAGACCAACGACTACTTCATGGCCAAGTACAGTGACCCGACCATCCCCACCAACGTGAAGAAGGTGCGTCCCAGCAGTCTGTGGACACGTGCCGTGTACTACGAGGGACTCATGGCCCTGCAAGCCGTTGCCCCCCAGCAGCGCTACATTGACTATGCCATGCAGTGGGCCAACTTCCACCAGTGGACACCCCGCAACGGTGTCAAGACGCTGGATGCCGACGACCAGTGCTGCGGACAGACCTACGTGGACCTGCTGCCCTACGTCAAGAAGGACTATCGCGAACAGCTGAAGAACGTCATCGCCAATCTGGACTACCAGATGCAGACGCCCAACACCAAAAAGCAGACTACGACACCCAAGGCTAAGACAGCGGTCAACTCGTTGTATGGCTGGTGGACATGGATTGACGCCATCCAGATGGCTATGCCCCTGTATATGCAGGTGTACAAGTTGACCGGCGACGTGAAATACCGTGACCACGCCATGGCCATGTACCTCTGGACGCGCAACGAGTGTGGCGGTGGATTGTTCAACGTCAAGGACGGTCTCTGGTGGCGCGACGCCGACTACGTTCCTCCCTACAAGGAGAAAGACGGCAAGGACTGCTATTGGAGCCGTGGCAACGGATGGGTGTATGCCGCCCTAGTACGCTGCATGAACCAGTTGTCACCCAAGGACAAGGTCTATAAGCAGTTGAAGAAAGACTTTATCCTCATGTCTGAAGGACTCTTAAAATGTCAGCATGAGGATGGTTTCTGGCATGCCAGCCTGGTCTCTGACGCCGACTACCCCACTCCCGAGATGACGGGAACGGCACTGTTCCTCTATGGCATGTCCTGGGGCATCCAGCAAGGCATCCTGAAATGCAAGAAGTATCGTCCTGCCTGCGACAAGGCATGGGGCGCCCTCAAAACCTGCATCCATGAAGATGGTTTCCTGGGTTGGAACCAGGGTACGGGCAAAGACCCCTCTGCCGGCCAGCCCGTCACCTTCACCAGCGTGCCCGACTTCGAAGACTATGGCACCGGCTGCTACTTGTTAGGTTTAACTGAGTACTATAAATTGCTGACGAAATGAAGCGCATCCTTTTCTTCTGTCTCGTATGCTGCGGTTTTACTGCAGTCCAAGCCCAATCATGGCCTTCAGCACTTCCCGAGGCCAAGGCTGGTACCCGCTGGTGGTGGCTGGGCTCGGCAGTAGATCGTTCCAATCTGGAATGGAACCTGTCGGAATATGCCAAGACGGGCATCGGTGCCGTGGAGATCACACCGCTCTATGGCGTACAGGGCAACGAGAAAAACGAGTTGGACTTTCTCTCCCCGGCATGGATGCGTGCGCTGAACGACGTGCAGGCCATTGCCAAGGAACAGCACATCGAGGTCGATATGAACTGCGGTACAGGATGGCCCTTTGGAGGTCCCCTGGTACCCATTGAGGAAGCGGCTTGCAAAGCCCTCTTCATCGACACCCTCATCCATGCCAAGCAGGTCGATGTGAGCACGCTGAAACTGGTGGTTCCCGAGAAGGAGCGGAAATTTGCCAAATGGCAGTGTACCGAAGTATTCCCGACCGACAAGGCCGACGAGTGGCGCGTCATTGCCGTCTATGCCTCCCGTACCCGCCAAAAAGTGAAGCGCGCCGCGCCCGGTGGTGAGGGTTGGGTCATTGACCACTTCGACCGCCAGGCCGTCAAGCACTACCTCGACCGTTTCGAGAAAGCCTTCGCCCAGTCTGGCGTAGCCTATCCACACACCTTCTTCAACGACTCCTACGAGGTCTATCAGGCCAACTGGACCCCGTCGCTCTTCGACGAGTTCCAGAAACGCCGTGGCTACGACCTGCGCCGTCACCTGCCAGAACTGTTGGACGGTACCGACGGCAACCAGGTGCTCAGCGACTACCGCGAGACGCTCTCCGACCTGCTCTATGAGAACTTTACTCTGCAATGGGTGGCATGGGCACACAGCCATGCCGTACAGGTGCGCAACCAGGCCCACGGTTCCCCAGCGAACCTCCTCGACCTGTATGCCGCCGTTGACATTCCCGAGATTGAGGGATTCGGTCTCTCTGAGTTTGGCATCAATGGTCTGCGTACCGACCCAGGCAAGACGAAGAAGAATTTCAGCGATGTATCGATGCTGAAATACGCTCCCTCGGCCGCCCATGTCATGGGCAAGCCTTTCACGTCCAGCGAGACCTTCACCTGGTTGACAGAGCATTTCCGCACCTCCCTGTCGCAGATGAAACCCGACCTCGACCTCATGTTCACCTGTGGTGTCAACCACGTCTTCTTCCATGGCTCATGCTACACGCCCAAGGACGACCCCTGGCCGGGATGGAAGTTCTATGCCTCTGTTGATATGAGTCCTACGAACAGCATTTGGCGCGATGCCCCTTACTTGATGAAGTACATCGAGCGCTGTCAGAGTTTCCTGCAGATGGGACGTCCCGACAACGACTTCCTGGTCTATCTGCCTGTCCGCGACATGTGGAAGAAACGCGGCCCGCGCAACGATGATGCCAAGGGCGCCAGCACCAAGCGCCGTGGAGGTGAGGACCTGCTCATGCAGTTTGACATCCATACCATGGACGAGAAAGCCCCTGAGTTCATCAAGAGCATCCTCAAAATCGACCAGTCTGGCTATGACTGCGACTACATCAGCGACCGGCAGCTCAGTCGTGTCCGCATCGTTGACGGCATGCTCGTCACCGAAGGCGGCACCCGCTACAAGGCGCTGATTATCCCCTCTGGAACCACGATAGACGAGTCGCTCAGCGCACTCCTCGCCCCCCTCTCCTCTTATATTATAAAAGGTGAGGACGCCACGGCCATGGCACGCTATGCCAAGGCCGAGCCGATGAAGACTCGCTGTGGCCTGCGTGCTATCCGTCGCCAGAACGACCGCGGCTACCACTATTTCATCGCTAATCTGACCCCCGAGGATATCTGTCAGAATGTGTCTTTAGCCGTACCTTTCCAAGGAGCGACCTGGTATGACCCCATGACGGGCGACATCACACCGGCCGAAGTCAGCAACGGTCAGGTATTCATCAACCTCCGTTCTGGCGAGAGCCGCATCCTGGAAGTGACCCGTGACCAGGCTGCCACGACGCACACCACACAGCCCTCAGCCATAGCCCCTCAAGTCCTGCCGCTCACCGCTACACCATGGTCGCTCTCCTTTATGGACGAAGCTCCCCAGGTAGGACGGACCTTCCAGTTGGACCATCTCCAGAGCTGGGAGACGCTCAGTCCCGAGACGGCAGTCACCATGGGTACGGGTGTCTATACTACGACGTTCAAGTTGACGAAGCAACAGGCTAAGCAGCCTTGGAAGATAGACCTGGGCGACGTCCGCGAGTCGGCACGCGTCTATATCAACGGCCAATACATCGGCTGTGCATGGGCCGTACCCTTTATCCTGGATTGTAAGAACACGCTGAAGAAAGGAAAGAACGTCCTGCGCATCGAGGTCAACAACCTGCCGGCCAACCGCATCAGCGATATGGACCGCAGGGGTGTCAAGTGGCGTAAGATGAAAGAAATCAACGTGGTCGATATCAACTACCAGAAGACCACCTATGCCGACTGGGCACCAGTTCCCAGCGGTTTGAACTCAGAGGTAAGGCTATTCACAGAATAGCCTTACTTCTTTTGTTGTTCTTGGGGTATTTGCACCTCCAGGTTGTCGCGGTGTGCGAAGATGTGTGGTGACATAATCTCCACGCCATGACTATGGAATGAGTCCAAAATATTCTGATGCAGTTCCGAGTAGATGGCTGACAGGAGTTCTGAACGGCGGGTATAGGCATTGATCTCATACTCCACATAGAAATCGTCGAGTGTCGTGATGCGTACAAAAGGTTCCGGTTTCTTTTGCAGATGAGGCGTTTTGCGGGCAGCATCCAACAGCAGGTCACGAATCAACTGCCACTGCATGTCGTAGCCGATGGTCACCTTGGTATGTACGATGATGCCGTAGTTCTGGGCAGAGAACGTGTAGTTGGTGGTCTGCGACGTCAGCAGGTTGGAATTGGGAATGGTGATGACATCATTCTTCCGCGTACGGATGCGCGTCACCAGCATGGTCTTCTCAATAACAAAGCCCTCATTGTCGCCATATTTGATAAAGTCGCCGACATGGAACGGCCGCATATAGGTCATCACCATGCCCGCCATCACGTTGCCGATAATCGAGGATGACCCTAACGACACGATGATACCGATAAATACGGAGACGCCCTGGAAAATCTCCGAATTGCTCTGCGGCAGCAGCGGCCATATCATCACCAGCATGAACGAATAGCACAACAGCCGAAGGATGTGGTACGTAGGCATTGCCCAGTCTGCATAGAATCCGTTGATCTTCAAGTTGCCGTTGCCTATCTCGTCCATCACATAGTGTAAGCCTTTGACCAGATAGCGGAAGCACAGGATGATGACGATGATACGGAAGAAATTGGGCAGGAAGCCAAACACCGACTTGACGATAGATACGAAGGGATTCCACACATATCCGAAGACGGTATAGGTAATGGATTTGGTTTCGGGGAAAGCCACAAAGAATATCGGCACAAAGACGAAGAGCAACATCAGGATAACCAGATAGCGCAGGATGTTGAAGCCTCGCAGGAAGAGTACGCCCTGTCGGTGCAGGTTCAGCACCTCATAGTCCTTGATGGCCAGCGGTCGGGTCCGCCTGAGCAACTTGCGCAACAAGCGGTACCGCCAATGGCGGTAGCACCAGTTGGTGCCCCATATCAACAAAACCAGCACGAGCAAGGTAACGACGACGGAGAGAACGCCTAACAGTTTCTGACGCAGACCATAGGTAGCATGCAGTTCCTGTATCTTGGCAGCGATGACATCCCGATAGGTGACGGCCAGCTCCTGTCGCGACCGGTTGTTCCAGAGACCATCATTGTCTGTCACGCTCATGATGACCCTGTCGCCAGCCATCACGTCGGTGGTATAGTCTCCCTCGAAGATGTACACAGAGTCGGTAAACAACGACAGGCTCATACCCACCTCCAGGATGGCCTCACGGATGTCTTCCACGCGAGCCTCCGGCAACATGCCACCCTTTCGGGTATAGAGGACCAGCAACGTATCGTTATCGATGATGAGTGGTGCTCCCGGCGTTATCTGGCGCAACGAGTCTATTCTGGCCACACGGCGGGCATATCGCAGAGAGTCGTCACGGGCACTGGCTCCCGTCTTCTCCAGTTGTTCACGCATCAGGATGCCCTGCATCTGCAACTCCTGTACCTGATTGAGCAGAGTCTGTACGAGGGAGTCTTTCGCGTGCTCCAACGAGTCTGACGTGACTGATTGTCCATAGGTCTCAGTCATACCCCCCAGCAGGATGACTGCTGCCAGTATGACGATTCTAAAATACCTTCCCATAAGCCAAAAACTTTAAATCTTCGCCAAAGATACGAAATATTTGTCAGTTGGCGGTGATTATTTAAATATATTTTGTATTTTTGCACTCAACAAATCAAATAACACTAAAAAAAACAAACTCAAGAACATGTCAACATTAACGCTTGCTATTGTCATCCTCTTCTGTATCGGCTATTTCTGTATAGCCATTGAGAGCGTGACCAAGATCAACAAGGCAGCCATTGCATTGCTGATGTTCGTGGGCTGCTGGACACTCTTCATGATTGATCCGGGCAGCTATGTCGCCAATGCCATCGGCGAGATGAAGGCCATGGCCGTCAGTGAGGTCATCGAGCATCATCTCGGAAGCACGGCCACTACCCTGTTCTTCCTCATGGGTGCCATGACCATTGTGGAGCTGGTGGACCAGAACGGAGGATTTAACTTTGTCCGCGACACGTTGCAGACCAAGAGCAAACGCTCGCTGCTGTGGCGCATCGCCTTCATGACCTTCATCCTGTCGGCCATCCTGGACAATCTGACGACCTCTATTGTGATGATTATGATTCTGCGCAAATTGGTGAGCGACAAGCAAGACCGCCTCATCTATGCTGCGCTGGTCATCATTGCCGCCAACTCGGGCGGTGCCTTCTCGCCCATCGGCGACGTCACCACCATTATGCTGTGGAACAAGGGCGTCATTACGGCAGCAGGTGTCATCACCGAGATCTTCATCCCCTCGCTCATCTCCATGGTTCTCCCTGCCTACGTCCTGTCGTTATATCTCAAGGGAACGCTGGAGTCTCAGCAGGAAACGGCTGTTTTAGAAGAGGCCGACAGCCTCTCGCCAGCCCAGCGTAAGGCCATCTTCTTCCTGGGTGTCGGCGGTCTCATCTTCGTGCCCATCTTCAAGACCATCACCCACCTGCCTCCCTTTGTGGGCATCCTGCTCGTACTGGGCGTGCTGTGGACGGTGACGGAGATTTTCTATACCCGCATCCATCAGGAGAATGAAGATGTCGCCGACAACCGCAACACGCAGAAGCGTGTGTCGAAGATGCTGTCGCGCATCGACATGGACACCATCCTCTTCTTCCTGGGCATCCTGATGGCAGTAGGCTGTCTGGAGACCATTGGCGTACTGACTATGTTGGGTGAAGGACTGAACGAAGCCTTCTCAGGTAACTGCTACCTCATCAACGGCATCATCGGCGTACTCAGCAGTATCGTTGACAACGTGCCCCTGGTGGCTGGCTGTATGGGAATGTATCAGGTGCCCGACGCTGCAGCCATTGCCGCTGACCCCACATTGCAGTCGTATGCCGTTGATGGCATTTTCTGGCAGTTGCTGGCCTACTGCGCCGGCGTGGGCGGTTCCATGCTGATTATCGGCTCTGCCGCAGGCGTCGTCGTCATGGGCTTGGAGAAGATTACCTTCGGCTGGTATATGAAGAAGATTACGTGGATTGCCTTCGTTGGCTACCTGGCAGGTATCATCAGCTACTGGGCAGAGAAGATGATCTTCTGATTCAAGAGAAATCCCCCTCAACAAAGAAGCCTGACCTACGCGGTCAGGCTTCTTTACTTTCCTGAATTTCCCGGGGCACCCAGAACCAGAACGTAGAGCCGTGGCCCTCGCCCTCCGAGGTCACACCGATCTGGCCGTGGCACTTATCGACGATGGCCTTGCAGATAGACAGACCCAGACCCGTTCCCTGTACGAAGTCGTTGAGTTTGACGAAGCGCTCAAAGACGGCGTCCTGCTTCTCCTTGGGAATTCCGGCACCCGTATCCTCGCAATAGAAATAGAGTCCGACGATGTCTTGTCCACCCTGGCGGCGGATCTCTTCGCGGTAGCCCACACGGATATGGCCCTGTTGCGTGTATTTGATGGCATTGGTGACAAAGTTGGTGAGCACCTGTTGCAAACGACCCTTGTCCAGCACGGCAGGATAGGTCAGATAGGGATTGTCTTTAAGGAAGGTGACACCCGTTCCCTGCACACGCTGTTCCAGCGTCTGACAAATCTCGTCAAAGACCTTAGGCAGTTCTATGGGCTCTGGCTTGATGGCGATAGACTGTCCCATGTTAGAGGCTTCCAGGATGTCGTTGATGAGACGCAACAGCATGTCGCAGTTGTTATGGATGATACGGATGAACTCCATGCGTTCGTCCGTGCTGTCTATCGACTGCAACAGGTCGCTGAAACCCACGATGGCGTTGAGCGGCGTACGGATCTCGTGCGTCATGTTGGCCAGGAAGGCACTCTTCAGAAGTCCGGAGTCCTCGGCGCGGGCTGTCTCCTGACGGAGTTTCTCCTGGGCTGTCATCAGGTCGGTAATCTCACGGACGATGCCAAAATACTCCTCCACCCTGCCATTCTCCTGCTGGAGAGGGATGCCACTGATACTATACCACGACGGCTCTTGGGAGACCTTCGTATGCTGGAACTCATGGATGGAGTGGAAGGATATGCCTTTCAGAACAGCTTCTCTGAGATTTGTCAATGCCTCCTCACGGTGTGAGGGGGCCATGCCCTCCAGATACTCTTCCAGGCTCTCATCATATTCTGACATACGCAGCGTACGGGAGAAGTAGATGCGCTGTTTCTGGATGTTATACTTCCAGACATACATCTTGCTCTCCTCCAACAGGTAGTTGAGCTGCTGCTCATAGCGGTTGATGGCCTCGTTGGTCTCCTGTATTTGGCGGTCGTGCTCACGCTGTTTCATATACATGTCGCGCTCTGCTGTGACGTCACGGGAAGCAATGATGAAGAATACCAGGTGGTCGTTATCATCGTAAATGGGACGGATGCGCGTCTCAATATACTTGTCTATGCCTACCTCCGGATAGCGCAGGTGACCGCAGACGTGGTAGGTGTCACGGCTGCCCTGTTCCACGAAGTCGCGTGTAAAGGGATCGTCAAAGAGATTTCCCTCCCGGAAGAAGCGTTCACGCTCCTCATCAAACTCACAGAGTTGGCGCATCTGTTCGTTGAGGTCCAACAGGTGACCATTGGCATCATAGAACGACATCGCTGCCAGGTTGGTATCGAAGACTTTCTTATAGGTCTCTGCCATCTGTTTGTTGCGGGCTTCCTCCTCCACCTCCTGGGTAATCTCCGTAAACGCGTGGAACATATAACGGGGTTTTCCGTTGGCACGCTCCAGGATGGCAGAGCCGTCAAACTCCCGGTAATGAGGCGGTTCCCCGACAGGACTGTCGTTCCAGCGCTTACGCTGGTACCACTCGTCATACTCGCCCCGTTTCATTCCCTCGACGTGCTTGCGGAAGTCCTCCCGCTCGTCGGGGTGGATACGTTCAATGAGTTCCTCGTCGCTGATACCCTCGTCCGGCAGGAGATGGTTATAGCGATTCCGTACCATGCCTGTCTGGATGTCATATTCCAGCACAAAGAATTCCCTCATCTTCAGGGCCTGTTCCATCATGGCCTTCAAATCGGTATTCCGTCGTACAGCAGCCTTGACACGCGAGCGCATGAGCCAGGCCAGCAGGAGCACAATGATGACCACCACCGCCAACACGAGGAACACCACCATAAAGACAGCCGAATGGTCGGAATGGACCCGGTCGGGATGAAACCACTTATCGCTGATGCGCTGGACCTCTCCCTCCAGTTCCATGCGGGCAAACTCATCGTCAATGACGTCGATGATATTCTTATCACTACTGATGAGGCGCAGTTCACCAGGCTGCAGGTCTATCTCATCGAAGGCCACGCTATCAATGGCCAACTCCTTCACTTTCCGCTGGAGAGGTACCTCACCCCAGAGGAAATAGGTGATGGTACCGGCACGCACCCCCGTCAGGGCATCCTTCGGCAGACGATAGGTGATGCGACACTTCAAATCCTTGCGCTTCTGAATCTCCAAGGCCGTATAGTCGTTCTCCTTCAAGGCGATGGTCACCGTGCTGTCCAGGTCTTCTAGTCTCTTCAACTTGGGAGTGTCCTTGCGGCGCACCGCACGCAACGTGTAGTAGTTGACATACATCTTGGTACTGACATACTGCGAGTCACGGTAAACGTGGGCCAAGGCATGGATGACGTCAGCCTTGCCCTCCTCAAAGGTTGCCACGGCATCTTTCCACTCTTGCATGACGAACTGATGGGGAATATGCCGACGGTCCAGAATCTTGTCGAGCAGTTCCACATTATAGCCTGACGGTTCTCCGTCAAAGCCCATGAACTCAAAGGGGCGGAAGTCCCAGTCACACACGATGATCAACGGACGGTCCGTCGTATATTCCCGATGTTCCTCGCCTATGGCGAATGCCCAGGAGCTAAGGAGTGAGAACAATATGATGACGATGTATCTCTTCATGACACAGTTATTTTCTGACGATTTCAGTACATTTACACGGGATAGACACCCACACGATGGTGCCTATACCCACAGTGGACTTGATGCGTATCTTACCGCCCATCTGCTGGACAATCTCATGACAGATGGAGAGACCCAGGCCGGTACCCTTTCCACCTGTCGATACGAAGCGCTCGAAGATCTGGTCCAGGCGCTCCTTCGTGATGCCGCATCCCGTATCCTGGAAGGCGATGACGAGTTCTTCACCCGTATAGTCGTAGTAGATGCGCACCTGTCCCTTCACCGTGTAGTGGGCGGCGTTGGCTATAATCTGGTCCATCACCATCCCCAGGTTCTGCTCGTCAATGTCAACGACCAGACGCTGGTAGGGATTCTCCAATAGCAGTTCCACGCCCTCGGGATGATGGTTGTGCCATGAAGCCTCGCAGCGCGGTCCAAAATAGGCGGCAAAATCGGTGGGCTGGTATTTGAATTCTATCATACGGGCATCCAGTCGCGAGAGGAACAGGATGTCGTTGATGAGGTGCAACAGGTGCGACGAGTTGTTCTTGATTTCCTGAATGAAGAGTGTCTCGTCCTCGGGGGCGTGGGGCATCTGGAAGAGTTCCGCGAAACCGACTACCGAGTTCAGCGGTGTACGGATCTCGTAGCTCATGTTGCGGAGGAAAGCATTCTTCACCGTCTCCACCTCCTGGGCACGGGCCGTCTCACGGGCCAACTCCTCCTCAGTGGTCTTGATGTCGGTGATGTCACGGCACATACCGAAATAGCCGGTGACATTACCTTTGGCATCCAAGGTGGGCACAAAGGAGAAATAGAGGCTTAGCCTGCGGTTGCCGTCCACGCGGATCAGGGTCTTGAGGGCGGCCGTCTGTATCGTTGTCGCGCGGTTGTCCATGCTGTTGAGCAGTCGCTGGGCACGCATCTTCGCCGTATCGTCGGTCAGCGCCAGCGCACGGGTCTGTGTCAGTTGGTGCTGTTTCTGTCCGGAGCCACTATATATAATAATGGTATGTGTATCGGGCGAATAGCGCACCATGCGCACGCCACCGTTCTTCAAGACGAAGTCGATGTTGCGGATGTAGTCGCTCATCTGGCGGTTCGCCTGCTCCATCTCCTCGGCATTACGCTTCATCTGACGGTAGGAGTTGACCATCTCTGTGACGTCACGGCCGGTGGTGAAGATGCTCATCAGATGACCGTCGGCATCGCGGACGGGAACGACCTGCAACTCAAAGTATATGTGGTCACGCAGCAGTTCCTTATTGCGCACGCTTACGTCCTTCTCGATATCAAAAAGGCGGGTCATATAGGTGCGTGAGAGGTCCTCCAACGACAGTTGTGGAGTACCCATCACTTCTCGGATATTCAAACGCTTGGCGATGGCGCGCTCCTTGCCTTCAGGGAAGAATTCTGTGGCTTTCTTGTTCATATCGGTCATCACGCCCTGGGCATCATAGGTAAAGGTGTCCACCATTGTCGAGTTGAATATCGACTGGTAGCGCAGCATCATATTCTTCGCCTCCTGGTGGCGCACATGGATGTCGGTGACGTCGCTGGTCGTACCGATGATACTGACGGGATGACCGTTCTTGTCATGGCGCAACACGGAGATGCTGATTGACAGATTGCGGTATTTGCCGGCGGTCTGCTCGTCCTGTGACATCACGTCGAGCGTCATGCGGTCTGTCTTTCCTGTGGCCACCTTTTTCAGAGCGCTGGTCAGGTTTCCCAGGTCGCCGGAGCGCAGGTGATAGAAGAAATAACGCAACGAGGGCTCTGCCAGACTCTCCCGTCCCTCATCGTCAAACTGGGTGATGCGCCTGGAGGCGACGTCGTACAGCCAGATGTTCACGCCACTGGTTTTCAAGATCAGCGCCAGGCGTTTGTTGCTGCGTACGATGGCGCTGGTCATCTTCCGTTCCTGACGGCGGTAGATGGCATAATACAGGAGGGCCATGAGAAACAGCAGCACCATTGCTACAGCCGTCTGCCAGATCCATGCGGGAATGCCTGTCTCGTTACGCTCGGGATAGAACCATTTGTTCTGGATGACTTGTAACTTTCCCTCGGCGTCCAGTTTGGTATATACACTGTCCAACTGATGCAGTAACTGCGCGTTGTTGGACATGAATTTATACTCACCGTGGGGCACCTTGACGGGTGTCATCTCCAGATTGTCGAACTTCATCTGGCGGATGAGCCACTTCAGCGACAGCGTATTCCACAGAATCTGGTTGCCCGCCTCGTAGTGGGCACGCTGTACGGCTTCCTTCATGTCATCATAGGTGATGGCATTACGTCCCCACCCACGCTCTATCATCAGGTGGTGGCTGAAGCTGCCTTCATGGACGATGACACGGTGGCGCGCCAGGTCCTCAAGTGTATTGATGACGACCGGTTCACCCTTCTGGTGCACCATGCTATGGGTAAATATCTGTATCACGGTCTGCCCGTAGCGGGCATAGTCGTTGTGGTAGTTGGCGTCCATGCCGCACATCAAATCGGACTTTCCTGTCTTGAGGTCGTTGAGGGCTGCCGAGGTGTCCCTCAACTTAACCACAAAAGGGATGTCCAGCTCCCCCAACAAAAGATGCAGCAGATCGATGTTATAACCCACAGGCTCACCATTCTCGTTCAAAAAGGAGTATGGCCACAAGTCCCAGGCATCCTCATAGACCAGCGGGTGTTCTTGGGAGTATTCGCGTTGTATCTCGGGCAGGTTGCCGTCCCTGTTGTCGGAGTGGGCCACCACGCCATCAATCATCTGTGCGCTGCCTGGCAGCCAGAAGCAAACTAGCAATAGCAGGGTAGCCAGATAGCGTGGTATCCACATCCAGAAGGTGGAGCCCTTGCCCTTGCCTTCCGACTTGACACCCATCTGGCCGTGGCTGGCCTCGGCAATCAGTTTGCACAGGGTCAGACCGATGCCCATGCCCTGGACATACTCGTTGACTTTGAAGAAACGGTCGAAGATCCTCTTCTGCGCCTCCTGGTCAACACCTTCGCCGGTATCTTCGCAATAGAGGCAGATGCCTTCGCGCAACAGTCCGTCGGCCTCACGGACCTCCGGATGATAGCCCATCTTGATATGTCCCTCGTGGGTGTATTTGACAGCATTGGTCAGGAAGTTGGTCATCACCTGACGCACACGACCTTCGTCGATGACGGCCTCGTAGGCGTCGAAGGGACTGTCGATGATATACTCCACCCCCGTCGGTTCCACACGCTCTTTCAGTTCTTCGCACTGTTGAACGAACATCTTGGCGAAGTTGACCTTAGCTGGCGACAGCTCCAGCTGACCCGACTCGATGGTCGATAGCGAGAGAACGTCGTTGACGAGGCGCAGCAGCATGTCACAGTTGGTCATAACGAGACGGACGATTTCCTGTTTCTCCTCTTTCGTAGAGAGCAGGGGCAGCACATCGATGAAGCCGACGATAGCGTTCAACGGCGTACGAATCTCGTGGGTCATATTGGCCAGGAAGATGGTCTTCAACTGTTCCGAAGCCTTGGCGCGCTCCGTCTCCTCACGCAACAGCTGCTGTTTCTCCAGCAGCGCGGTGACGTTGCGTATGACACCGAAGCCACCGGTCAGCACGCCCTTGTCGTCATAGACCGGAATGCTGTTGATAATACTCCATTGGGGACGTCCGTCCTCATGGAACAGCGACCTCGTATGGACGATGCGGCTGGAGTCCTTGGAGAAGAAGCCGTGGGGATCCTTGAAGTGGTCGATGGCATAGCTATCCTCGTCGAGGAACAGGTGGGTCAGCTCTTCGAGGGTCATCTCCTTGACGATGGTGCTCAGTCCGCGGTAGAAATAGATTTTCTGTTCTGCAAAAGAGGTACGGAACACGCGCATATCACAGGTTTCCATCATGTAGCGCAACTCGCGCTCATAGTTCTGGATGGCCTTGCTGGCCACCTGCATGCGGGCTTCGTTCTCCTTGGCCTGCTGGTACATGTCGCGCTCCTCGGAGATGTCGCGAACAGCGATGGCCAGATAGACCACGTTGCCGTGCTCGTCGCGGATAGGATGGAGACGTATCTCCAGATAGACATGCATATTACGCTCCGGGACAACGCTCAGCGAGCACCCCCAGAACTCTTCCACGTTGTTGCGGTCGAGGACCTCGTTAAAGGGAGCCATGTCAAAGAGGTTCACGGACGAGAAGAAGGAGTCACCGCTGTCGCTGTCGAAGTGGCAAATCTCACGCATGATGCGGTTGGCATCGATGAGTTTACCCTCGGGGGAGTAGAACGACAGGGCGACGATGGAGTTCTCGAAGATGGTGCGGTACTTCTCCAACAGGCGCTGGGCATCCTCCTCGCGTTCGAGCAGCGCGATATCGGCAGGCTTCTCCAAGGCAGCCTGCCTATGGGTCTCCGCCGCCTGGAGGGCTTGCTCCATAAGCTGGGCGGAAGGTATCAGATAGTCGTTATGATTCATCATAGTGTTGCTTGCTCCGTTTGGTTATTGCCGAGGTCACGGCTCCTCTCGACGGTAAAGGCCTCACAGGGAATGGTAAGCCAGTTGGTGGTACCCCGTCTGAACTCCGACTCCACCTCCAGGGAACCGCCCATGGCCTCGACGAGTCCTTTGGCGATAGGCATGTCAAGACCGGTGCCCACCAGTTCGCCCGAATAGTCGTGGAGGAAACGGTCGAAGACATGGGGTAGCTGTTCCTTGCTCATGCCCATTCCGGTATCCTCGGTGATGATGTTAAGTTCCCCGCGACGATAGACGCAGCGGAAACGAATAGAGCCTTTCTGGGTATAGCGGCAGGTCATGCGGCCGATACGCTCCAGAATCTTGCCGACGAGGTCGAGGTCGATATCAACCTCGAGTTTGTCATAATTGCTCTCGATGATGACGTTAACATCGGGCGATACCTGACTGACGGCCAACTGGCACATGCCCTCAAAGGCCTGGGCCACATCGACGCGAGCGGGATGGACCTCCACCATCTTGGCATCGAGCTGCGACAGGAAGAGGATGTCGTTGACCAGTTCCAGCAGGGTCTGCGTACCGCGCTTAATCTGTTCGACGAAGAACGGCTCGTCGGCCTCGTCGTGGTCGGCGCCGAAGAGTTCGGCGAAACCCACCACCGTATTCAGCGGAGTACGGATCTCGTAGCCCATATTGGTCAGGAAAGCCTGTTTCAGCAGGTCGGTCTCCTGGGCTTTCTGACTCTCCACGGCCAACTGCTGTTCGGTGGCCACGAGTTCGGTAATCTCTCGGCACATGCCGAAGTAACGCTCTACCCTGCCCTGTTCGTCAGTCAGCGGCACGAAGTTGAAGAGCATCCATATCGTACGTCCCTGCTTGTCACGCAACTCGGTCTCGATGGCCTGTAAGATGGGATACCGCGAACGGTGGTCCATGCGGTTCAGCACGCTGTTGACAGTGCGGCGGAAGCGCGGCGAGGCCAGGCGGATGCAGCGCAACTGCGAGAACGTCATCTTCTTGCCGCCAATGGTGCCCATCAGTTCGAGGGTGTACTTGTCGGGATAGTAGTTCACCATGCGCACGTCGCTGACTTTCAGGGCGTAGTTGATGTTATTGACATAGTCCTGCAGGTTCTTGGTAAGCTCGCTCAACTGACGAGTGCCTCGCTGCAGGCGGTGGAAGGACTCCACCATCTCCGTGACGTCACGACCTGCCATATAGACGCCCTCCAAGTTGCCGGCCTCATCGCGGATGGGGTTGATGGTCGATTCGTAGTACATCTTGCCCGACAGCTGAAAGTCGTCCAGATGATACTTCGCATCACCATAATGGCCAAAGTCCACGATGGCCGTGGTGCGCGTGTCTTCCATCTCCTGCAAGGGAGTATGGTTGTACATGGGGTTGTTCTCCAGCAGGAAACTGCCGTCGAGCACGAAGTCGCGACTGGGCACGTTGAAGGATTTCAGCGCACGCTCGTTGATGTCGCGCAGCACGCCGTCCTTATCGTAATACAACATGTCGAGCAGACCGGAATCAAAGACGGTATGGTAGCGTATCAGCAACCGCTTGACTTCCTGCTGGCGGAGCGTGTTTTCGGTGATGTCGTGCTGGACGCCCATCAGACAGGTGGGGCGCCCATTGGCGTCACGGCGAACCACCGAGATGTGTACTTCATAGTAGTTGCGCACAAAATCATCAACGGCATGTGAGCGGAGCGTGGCGACAGCCGTGTCGCGCTTGCCGTCACAGATATCAAAGACGGCGCTGCGCATCTCCTCGAAACCTTCCGAGTCGAAGCGCTGGGCAAACTCCGAAGGGTTCAGCTCCTCAGCATATTCGCCGGCATCGTTGAGCAGGTGATAGTGCCGTGTGGCCGGCACATAAGCCCAGACGGCCAAATGCCGTTCACGCAACTGGCGGGCGAGGTGGCCATGAGCAGGCTGCTGTTCCATAGGGTCTTGGTCAGAGACTTCCGATAGTTTTTGGTTCATCATTTAGGTTGTAGTAAGTACTTATCTGTCGCAAAGTTACAAAACTTTGCCGACTTGGCAAAATTTTTATATAAAAATTCGCAATATTTCTTGCGCAATCAGAGAATTATACGTATCTTTGTGACTTGAAGAATACATTAACACCTAAATTATGATAGACGTAAAGCAAACTTTAGCCGCTGCCGAAGAGCGCATGGAGATGGCTGCCCTGTTCCTGGAAGAGGAGCTGAGCCGCGTCCGCGCAGGCCGCGCCAACGTAGCCATCCTGGATGGCGTACGTGTAGAATCCTACGGTTCGAAGGTCCCCCTGAACCAAGTCGCCAACATCTCGACGCCCGATGCGCGTACCATCGCTATCAAGCCGTGGGACAAGAAGCAGATCCGCGACATCGAGAAGGCCATCATGGACTCTGACGTAGGCATCACGCCCGAGAACAACGGCGAGATCATCCGCCTGGGCATCCCCCAGCCCACCGAGGAGCGTCGTCGCGACCTGGTGAAGCAGTGTAACAAGATCTGCGAGAAGGCCAAGGTCGAGGTGCGCAACGTGCGTGGCGACATCAAGGAGAAGCTGAAGAAAGCCATCAAGGACGGTCTCTCCGAGGACAATGAGAAGGACGCCGAGCAGGAACTCCAGAAGATTCACGACAAGTACATCAAGAAGCTCGACGAGCTGATGGAGGCCAAGAACAAGGAAATCATGACGGTCTAAGCGCTTCGCTAGTGATTAGTGAATAGTGATTAGTGAATAGTGAAGGGCTTAGTCATCAAGAATACGGGCAGCTGGTACACCGTCCTGACAGACGATGGCCAGCTCCTTGATTGCAAGGTGAAGGGCAATTTCCGCATCAAGGGAATCCGCTCCACTAATCCTGTGGCCGTAGGCGACAGGGTGAACCTCTCCCCAACCCTCCCCGAAGGGGAGGGAACTCAGGGGGGAGGAGTCGGTTGGATTACTGACATCGAGGACCGCCGCAACTACATCATCCGCAAGAGCATCAACCTCTCCAAGCAGAGCCACATCCTGGCAGCCAATGTCGATCAGGCATTCCTGGTGGTCACAGTAGCCAGGCCGGAGACATCGACGACGTTCATCGACCGCTTCCTGGCATCGGCAGAGGCCTACCGCGTGCCCGTGGTGCTCATCTTCAACAAGACGGACCTGCTCAGCGACGAGGAGCGCCACCTGCAGCAGATGATGGTCAACCTCTACGAGACCATCGGCTACGAGTGTCGTTCCATCTCGGCAGAGACGGGCGAGGGCGTGGAGGAACTGCGTCCCCTGCTGGAGGGCAAGATTACGCTGCTCAGCGGAAACAGTGGCGTCGGCAAATCGACCCTCATCAACCGCCTCGTACCTGGTGCCAACCAACGGGTGGCCGACATCAGCGAAGCCCACCAGACGGGCATGCACACCACGACGTTCTCGGAGATGATTCCGCTCACTCCTCACTCCTCATTCCTCACTCCTCATTCCTCACTCCTCACTCCTCACTCCTCATTTCTTATCGACACCCCGGGCATCAAAGGCTTTGGCACATTCGATATGGAGCGCGAGGAACTGACGAGTTATTTCAAGGAGATCTTCGAGTTCTCCAAGCAATGCCGCTTCAGCGACTGCACCCACACCCACGAGCCGGGTTGTGCCGTACTGAAAGCCGTCGAGGACCACTACATCGCCCAGAGCCGGTACCAGTCGTACCTCTCGATGCTCGACGACAAGGACGAAAACAAATACCGCGAAGCATATTAGCCCATGAACCAGCAAGTGCCATACATCATTCCTGACGGTGCGCGCATCGCCGTACTGCTCTCGGGGGGCGTCGATTCCAGCGTCGTGCTCTACGAACTGGTGCGCCAAGGCCTCAAGCCCGACTGTTTCTACATCAAGATAGGCCCTGAGGAGGAAGAGGAATGGGACTGTTCCTCGGAAGAGGACCTGGAGATGGCGACAGCCGTGAGCCACAAGTATGGCTGCCACCTGGAGGTCATCGACTGCCATAGGGAGTATTGGGATCAAGTGACCCAATATACTATGGATAAGGTACGCGCGGGTTATACGCCCAACCCTGACGTCATGTGCAACCGCCTCATCAAGTTTGGTGCTTTCCACGAGAAACGGGGCCACGACTACGACCTCATCGCCACTGGCCACTACGCCCAAAAGGAAATTGAGGAGGGGCAGAAAATTGTAAATAGTCAATTGTCAAATCGTCAAATATCCTGGCTCTGCACCAGCCCCGACCCCGTGAAGGACCAGACGGACTTTCTGGCACAAATCTATGACTGGCAACTCCAGAAGGCGCTGTTCCCCATCGGCCATATGCTGAAGGACGAGGTACGCCAGATTGCCGAGCGCGAGCACCTGGCTCCCGCCCACCGTCGTGACTCGCAGGGCATCTGCTTCTTAGGGAAAATCAACTACAACGACTACCTGCGTCGCTACCTCGGCGAACAGCCTGGCGACGTGATAGAGCTGGAGACGGGCAAGAAGATAGGCCGTCACCAGGGCCACTGGTTCCACACCATCGGCCAGCGCAAGGGCCTGGGCTTTGGCGGTGGCCCGTGGTTTGTCGTCAAGAAGGACATCCAGCAGAACATCATCTACGTCTCGCACGGCTACGACCCGCAGACGGCCTACAAGCAGGACTTCCCCATTCGCGACTTCCACCACCTGACCCTTCCGCTGGAGGAGTGCTTTGACTCACCCCTCACCCCTCACGAGGTCACCATCAAGATTCGCCACACGCCGGACTTTCTGCCGGCCACGCTGGAACCTACTGGCGACGGCACCTACATGGTTCACGCCCGCCAGCCTATCCACGGCGTAGCTCCCGGCCAGTTCTGTGTCGTCTATGACGCCCAGCACCACCGCTGTTTCGGCTCTGGCGAAATCACGGTATAGGAGGCGTTTCTCCCGGACAAACGCTACCCAGGCAATTTCTTACTGCCCAAAACCACAAAACTAATAGTGGCGACCCCTTGCGGAGTCGCCACCTTTTTATTTCTATCACTTGCGTGATGTTGTCGTCCGTGGATTACTGCACGTACTTCTTACCATTCATGATGACGAGGCCCTTGTAGCCTTCAGCCACCTTCTGACCAGCCACGTTGAACATGGCGTCGTTAGCCTTGACAGCCTTGACGGTAGCGATGCCGCTGGTCTTCTCAGGAAGTTCAGCATTCAGAGCCATGCGATAGACATTCAGACCACCAGAAGTGTACAGGTCGAGGCTACCGCTCTTCTTAACCTTGAAGGTAACGGTAGTTTTTTCCGTAGAGGTCAGATTTCCATCCTTCACCTCTGCATTTGCGGGCAGTACGAAACCGCGCGCTTCGCTAGCGTTCGTGGTAGAATACTCAATGGTCACCAAGTCGTTCTTTACCACAGTAGGAACAATGATAGCCAGGCCGGCATCACCGAAGTTCAGACGGCTACCGCTATAAATATTGAACTTGTTGGCCTTGGTAGTGAAGTTCAGACCCTTCAGCAACTCAATATCATTCTCACCGGCCTTTGCAGGAGCTGCAGCCAGAGCGGGTATGCAAGTGTACTTATTATTGGATTGGTCTGACGTCCAATTAGTAGCATCAGCCACAATGTTGGTGACATCCGTCTCGCTCAGTTCATTCAGGAATCTCCAAGTCTGGGGAGCGGTCTGCTCCGTGGGGTCGGGTTCCTCTGCGCTACCAGCCACGAACTTAAAGCCAAAGAGACCGAGTTTCGAGCCCTCTGCATACAGATAATAGGTACCTGCCTCCAGCACGAAATCCTTTGCCTCACGAACAGCTTGGTCAGCAGGAGCAGCAACCTCCTCTACCTTGGCACCTGTGCTATTGGCCAGACGCATAGTCTTACCCTTACCCAAGTTAATACCCACTGTCAGCGTACCGGCCTCGGACAGCACAAACGTATAGAACGTTCCAGTCCCAGGCACTTTACCAACCTTGGTGGTAGAACCATTTGTCTTGGGGTTTTCAGTACCACTTATGTAGTAAGTAGTTCCTAAAATGGTGTTCTCGCCCAAGTCACCCTTACCATCCTTTACATAGAACTTGTTAACTGCATCGCTAGCACTTCCAATAGTCATTGTGACTTTTTCAACAGAGGTAATAGCAGTACCAGACGCATTCTTGTAGGCAGGTGCATCACCGTCGCTCAAGGTCACTTTCTCTGTCGCATGCTGGTCGTCGGCAGAAAAAGCAAACGTCTGTGCCTGCACACCAACTGCCATCAACGTGGCAGCAATAAGCGTAAAGATTTTCTTCATAAAAGTTGTTTTGTTTTAGTTTATAATGTGGATTGTTTGTTTAAGTCTGTAACTATTTGGCTGCAAAGATAGACAATTTGAAGGAAACCACCAAATTTTTCAGCGAGAATCATGAAGAACAGCACGAAGGCCGAAGCTGAACAACTCCTAAATAAGTCCCTTTTCGTGTTAATTTTCCTTGGAAAATCGAAAACAAGACTGACAGACTGACAAAACCCCTTTGTAGAAAGGGGATGCAGTCTGTTTTGAAGACTGACAAGACTGACATAAGACTGACAGGATTTGGGACCATTTTAGGCCAAAATCCGAAAAATTCTCTAGAGAATTTAGTTTGTCTAAGCCCAAGAACGCATAAATTCTCTAGAGAATTCTGTTCATCAAAGGCTTTTACTGTGCTGTTCTCCCTCGTGCCGAGTAGGATTTGCTCTCGCACAGAAGGTTTTTATTCTCGCGCAGATCCGCGGAGTACACGGAGTTTTTCGCAGAGCGTATTATACTCCCCAATACTCCTTTATCTCTTAAACGAAGTTACTCTGCGTGCCCTCAGCGTTCTCTGCGGCTCTGCGAGAGAACAAAAAAACATCTGCACGAGATGAAAAACTCCAGAAAATACATTCTCTCTGCGTGAACTCTGTGTACTCTGCGGCTCTGCGCGAGAATTTAAAAAAATAGCTCTGCGAGAAAGAATGACGATGTCAGTCTTATGTCAGTCTTGACAGTCTGTAAAAAGACTGCAAACGCCCTTGTGCAGGGCGTTTTGTCAGTCTGTCAGTCTTGTTTTCGATTTTTCAGTTGTACCAGATAGACGAGTCGTTGTGGAAATAGTAACGGTCTTCCTCGTTGTACTGGTTGTCGAGCTCATAGGCTTCCTCATTGTACATTTTCTGAGTCTTCATAGTCTTGTCCTCCAAAATAGTTAGTTAGTAATGAAAGTTATGCGCTGCAAATATAAACATTATTCTTGAAACTTCCAAATATTTTGCGACAAAATGTTCATAAAAACCCAAAATTTCTTTCATTTAGAAGCAAACAACCTCTCCCATGAGGCTGTTGAGGTACACTTCCAAGGCCGTATAGCCTTCCTTAGTGACGACGCGCCGACCGTCTTGCGGGTCTTGGGGATTCAGGCCGTGGACCTGCTCCCAGTCGTCGGCCATCCCGTCATGATCGTTGTCAACCGCGGGTGTGGCAGTAGCATACACGGGCCAGCCATCGGCATCGGCAGGCGCGTCGATGATGCCCGGTTCGTGGGCGCTGGCGCCCTGGTAGCGAGGGCGACCACTCTTGACGTCAGCCACGAGGCGACGCTCCACGGCGTCGCGGTGGATGGTGCCGGCCTTGGCCAGCACGTGGCGATAGGCCTTGCGTGCCGACTCAGCGGGTGTCAGGTAGTCGGCATACTCGGCAGGGGCAAGGGGCTGGTCGCAGCGCATCTGCTCTACAGAGAACCCCGTCTTGTTGCCAACGAGCGTCCAGTCGTCCTTCGCTCGCTGTCCCTCCATCACGTTGTCGTGGAAATACCACAGCGAGGGGCCCGTCAGCGTCTTGCCCTTGCGGGCCTGGGAGAGTTCGACCAGCACGTTGTCGTCAGGATGGGCTGGACCAGGCTTGTAGTAGTTGCCCACGAAGTTGCACTCGTGGGTGCTGCCCTCGCCGGCCTCGTTCTCTCCGCCATAGCAGGAGTTGCGGCGCCCCCAGTTGTAGTTGACATTGTTCTGGTATTCCAGGAAGACGTTCTTATCGACTTTCGGATTGGTGGCGCCGTTGAGACGCGCCGAACGGCTGTCGTTATGTACCAGCAGGTTGTGGTGGAACGTAGCCGGAGACCCACCCCATTGGGCACCATAGCCACGGACGCCCTTCTTGTGGCCGGCATTGTAGAGACCCTCGTGGACGATACACCATTGGAGCGTGGTATAGTGGTTGTCGTACATCGTCACGTTCTCCTCACCACTCCAGCCAAAGCAGCAATGGTCGATGATGATGTTCCGTGCGTTCTCGATGCCTATGGCGCCGCCCTCGATGAAGCAGCGCTTCCGATAGGCCGCCTCGCTCTCGCCCTCCTCGCGCTCCAGTTCCAGGACACCCAGACGGGCCCGGATGTTGCGGATGATGACGTTCTCCGAACCACCCAGGTTCAGTTTGCCGCCTCGCAGCAGGATGCCCTCGCCTGGTGCCGTCTGTCCGGCGATGGTGACGTTCCTCAACTTGGCACGGATGGCCCGTTCGCCTTTGCGCTGCGGGTTGGGTCCGATGTCGATGATGCCACTCACACGGAACACGATGGTGGCATCTTCCTTGCCGGCCTCCGTCAGCGCCCAGCGCAGCGAGCCCTCGCCGCTGTCTGCCAGCGTCGTCACCTCCACCACCTTGCCGCCCCGTCCGCCCGAGGCATACTTGCCAAAGCCCTCTGCCGTCGGGAAGGCCGGCGTTTGGCTCCATGAGCTGCTGACAGCAAATAGCCAATAGCCAACAGCCAACAATAATTTCCGTATCGTCATCTTTCGCTTCCGTTTTAAGGTCGTTTCTATCATGACGTACGACGCGCGCAGGCGTCATCATTTGTTAATTTGCGTAAATGTGTTGGCGCATCGGAGAAAAATATGTATCTTTGCCACGAAAAATAAGATAAGAAAGATAACAAATTGATGACAAAACGGCGCGACGAGCGTCATATCAATACAAAAACAACAAGTTACGCACCAAACCCGACTCATTTTACTAACAAATAATAACAATAGAGTATGAAAAAATTATTTACGCTTGTGAGCATGGCCTTCGTGGCTATGAGTATGAATGCTCAGGACGTCTATGATGCCATCGTTGATGGTAAGCTGGCTTCTGAGTTCGCTGCCGTGGCTGGTGAGAACGGCGGTAAGGCCAACAACGCTGTCGATGGTAAGTCCATCATCACTATTACCAAAGGTAAAGCTACCGTTACGGCTGTGGGTGGTACAACTCCCGCTAACGACCCCGTTATTGGAGGTTCGGCTCAGCAAATCGTCCCGGACAAGGATAAGGTGGTTGATGAAGAGAAGCACATCTATGAGGTTGCTTCCGTCGGCGCATGGAATGACATCTCTTGGGGACTGAAGAGCCAGGGTGACATCGACTTCTGGTATGTTACTGGTACAGGTAACCCCTATGTAGGCATGAACGCTATCGAGAACAGCAAGGATGAAGTTTGGCAGGGAAACTACAAGGCCGACTACATCTATTACAATCCTGATGGTTCGCTGGGTCTGCCCGTAACCGGTCTGTACTACAAGTTCACGGCCTCTGCTGCCGGTGCCTTCAAGGTAAAGGTATGGGCCAACAAGGGTCAACGTCTGACTTTCGTCGTCAATGCCAACACCAAGAAGGCCGAGAAACTGTTGGCCTCTGGTTATATCAATGGCGTCAACGATGAGGGAGGCAAGAAGAAGTTCCTCACCGTAGCTCAGGTTGACTCCGTACACCACAGCTGGATTTGGAAAGACTATGAGGACGCTGTAGCAGCAGGAACCAAGACTCCTGATGAGTTGGCAGAAATGCAGAAAGCCTGCGAAACTAACGAGGCAGCATATCAGTATGTCATTGGTCGTGGCAATCAGCCTTTCTTTGGCTGGCTGACCTTCGACGTAGAGGCCGGCGAGGAGTACTGGGTATTCCAGCACTCGTCACAGATTGGCTTCGGTGGCTTTGAGTTCCACGAAGGCAAGACCGCCGAGGACCTGATTAAGGAGATTGAGCCCGACTACATCTATACCACCAACTTCTCGACCTATGAGGATGAAGCATCTGGCCAGCGTTTAACCTGGAAGGGTGAGAAGGCCGTAGGTAACGGAAAGTTCACACAGGCTGAGGACGGCTCCAATGAGTACTTCCAGGATTGGTATAGCAACGATGGCTCTGCCAAGCGTGCCAGCTACTGCCTGCTGCCCGAGGATGTTCTCGCCCACTCTGTCAATACTCAGTCGCTGACCATCGGCGTATGGGTACGTGCCCAGGCTGACGCTGCGTCTTCCAGCTACTTCAACACACCGCTCTTCACCGCATACGGTGCAGCTCCTGTTAATGGTGTCAACACCTGGCCCATGATGGCCTTCGAATATCGTGGCTTACTGCAGGTGAACTGCGCTGGATGGACCGACTATACTGATACCCAAAACGTAACAGGCAAGAATACCATCTACGCTGGTGACAACGATCCTCTGGCCGACAAGTACTGGCACTACTACACCGCTGTCTTCGACGGTGAGAACGCCAAGGTTTACATCGATGGTGCCTTGAAGAACGAGTGGAACAACGACGGCACCACCAACACCCAGAAGGGTCTGTTCAGCAATGGTGCCGAACTGAAGTACGTCTGCCTCGGTGGTAACCAGGCTTGGGACTGGAGCGATAACGACGCTCCGTTCGACTTCGCCCGTCTGTTCATCAAGAACAAGGCTCTGAGTGCTGGTGAGATTGCCACGCTGATGGCTGCCGACTTCCCCGAATGGCAGAATCAGGGCAGCACCGGCATTGAGGCCGTTAAGACGGTTCGTCCCGCCCAGAACAGCGCTATGTTCAACATCGCTGGCCAGCGCGTAGCCAACGGCTTCAAGGGTCTGGTCATCATGAACGGCAAGAAGTTCTTTGTGAAGTAAGCACGCTGCGACAAGCTATATCCAAATGCGGAGCACCCTCTTCCTGGTGCTCCGCATTTTTTGTAGAATAAATGTTTGGCGGAATCATTTTTATTCGCTACCTTTGCAAGGATGAACGAAACGAAATGGAGTGACACGGTAATACTGGCCGACGCCGACCACGTCGATCAGGTGGCATTCGACCTGATAGTCAACTTCGAGCGCATGCTGGGCCGGCGCATTCCGCAGGCCGACATGGCGCAATGGCTGGAGTGTGTGGCGCTGGACGGAGGCGTGAGACATCAGCCATCAGACATCAGCCATCAGACTTCTATCCAGGCCGTCCTGCTGCACACCAAGCCACAGATGAACAACTTTGCGCCGGGGGCGATGAGCGAACTCGACGGCAAGGCCTTCCAAAGTGAGTTGGGCGAATTCCTCATCAGCTGCATTCCCGTGGAGGAGCTGACGACGATGGAGGCGCTGTTCATCGACTCGCTGCAGATACTGGCCAATGCCGCAGAGGTGCGGAGACTGATGGTCGTCGGCAACGACGAACTATATAATAAGGTACGCGAGGCCCTACGCCACGCAGACCCCGACAAGCACATCACCGTCTTCTCCATGCAGCCCCAGACGGGCGGCCAGTTCCGACAGGAAATCCTCGGCTACTCGCTGATGGCAGCGCTGGGCATTAGGGGCGAAGAGCTAACCCCTCCCGACCTCCCCAAAGGGGAGGAGAGCCTAGCGGGCAGAAAGTATAAATGATATAATAACAAATAGGAAGCCTGGGCATCCCCCTGAAACCGCCAGGCACTCCCCTCCTTCGGAGGGGTCGGGGGAGGTTAACATATGAGCAGAGTACTAATGATTGGCGCCGGAGGCGTCGCCACCGTAGCAGCATTCAAGATAGCCCAGAATGCTGACGTGTTTACTGAGTTTATGATTGCCAGTCGCCGCAAGGAGAAATGCGACAAGATAGTGGAGGACATCCATAAAGCTGGCTACAAGCTGGACATCAAGACTGCTCAGGTGGATGCCGACGACGTAGAGCAACTGAAGGCGCTGTTCAACGACTTCAAGCCCGAACTGGTCATCAACCTTGCCCTGCCCTATCAGGACCTGACCATCATGGACGCCTGTCTGGCCTGCGGATGCAGCTACCTCGACACCGCCAACTACGAACCCAAGGACGAGGCCCACTTCGAGTACTCGTGGCAGTGGGCCTACCGTGAGCGCTTCGAGAAGGCCGGACTGACAGCCATCCTCGGCTGCGGCTTCGACCCGGGCGTTACCAGCATCTATACGGCATACGCTGCCAAGCACCATTTCTCGGAAATCCAGTACCTGGACATCGTGGACTGCAACGCCGGTGACCACCACAAGGCTTTCGCCACCAATTTCAACCCCGAGATCAACATCCGCGAAATCACCCAGAAGGGTCTCTACTGGGAGAACGGCCAGTGGGTGGAGACCGAGCCGCTGGAGATTCATAAGGACCTCACCTACCCCAACATCGGCCCGCGCGACAGCTACCTGCTGCACCACGAGGAGATCGAGTCGCTGGTCATCAACTACCCCACCATCAAGCGCGCCCGCTTCTGGATGACCTTCGGACAGCAGTATCTGAAACACCTGGAAGTCATCCAGAACATCGGCATGAGCCGTATCGACGAGGTAGAGTACGAGGCTCCATTGGCTGATGGTTCTGGTGTGGCCAAGGTCAAGATTGTTCCTCTTCAGTTCCTAAAGGCCGTGCTGCCCAACCCGCAGGACTTGGGCGAGAACTACGAGGGCGAGACCAGTATCGGCTGCCGCATCCGCGGTATCGGCAAAGACGGCAAGGAGCACACCTATTACGTCTATAACAACTGCAAGCACCAGGATGCCTACAACGAGACGGGCATGCAGGGTGTCAGCTACACCACCGGCGTCCCCGCCATGATTGGTGCCATGATGTTCTGCAAAGGCTTGTGGAAGAAACCCGGTGTCCATAACGTCGAGGAGTTCGACCCCGATCCCTTCATGGAGCAGCTGAACAAGCAGGGTCTGCCTTGGCACGAGATTCACGACGGAGACCTGGAACTGTAAGAAGCAAGAAAACAACTAATTAAAGAACAAAATAATTATGGCAAAAAAAGAAGAAAACAACGAGCAGCTGAATCCGCAACAGCAGAAGCTGAAGGCCCTGCAGGCTGCTATGGCGAAGATTGAGAAAGACTTCGGCAAAGGTAGCATCATGAAGATGGGCGACGAGAAAATAGAGAATGTCGAGGTCATACCGACAGGATCCATCGGACTGAATGCAGCATTGGGCGTAGGCGGCTACCCCAAGGGACGCATCATAGAGATCTACGGTCCTGAGTCGTCGGGTAAGACCACACTGGCCATCCACGCCATCGCTGAGGCCCAGAAGGCTGGCGGCGTAGCAGCATTCATCGATGCCGAGCACGCCTTCGACCGTTTCTATGCCGAGAAGTTGGGCGTCGATGTCAACAACCTGTATATCTCACAGCCCGACAACGGCGAACAGGCCCTGGAGATTGCCGACCAGCTGATTCGCTCCAGCGCCATCGACATCCTGGTGGTTGACTCGGTGGCTGCGCTGACACCCAAGAAGGAGATTGAGGGCGACATGGGCGACTCGGCAGTAGGTCTGCATGCCCGTCTGATGTCACAGGCCCTGCGCAAACTGACGGGAACCATCGCCAAGACCAACACCACCTGCATCTTCATCAACCAGTTGCGCGAGAAGATCGGTGTCATGTTCGGTAATCCGGAGACCACCACAGGTGGTAACGCCCTGAAGTTCTACGCCTCCGTACGTCTGGACATCCGCAAGGTGACGGCCATCAAGGACGGTGACCAGATAATCGGCAACCAGGTGCGCGTCAAGGTGGTGAAGAACAAGGTCGCTCCTCCCTTCCGCAAGGCCGAGTTTGAGATTACCTTCGGTGAGGGCGTCTCGAAAGTGGGCGAGATTGTGGACCTGGGTGTAGAGTACAACATCATCACCAAGAGCGGCTCATGGTTCAGCTACGGAGACTCCAGACTGGCTCAGGGACGCGACGCCGTCAAGGCACTGCTCAAGGACAACCCGGAACTCTGCGACGAACTGGAGGCCAAAATCATGGAGGTCATCAGGGACAAGCAGTAAATATTAGAGTAAAAAAAGGGACTTCGCTTCGAGCGAAGTCCTTTTTTTGTGCTTTATTTCTTGGCTGCCTTTTTCGGCTTCCTCTTCTCGGAGGCAGCCTGCTTCTTCTCGGCAGCAGCCTTCTCCTCGTCAGTACCATAGCGGGCCTTGGCACTGCTGACAATATCACGCTCGTCAAACCACACATCGAGGACGACGCCCTTGGAACGGAGATAGATCCACGTCTCTACGCCAAACTGGTCAACAGTCCTGCGGAATGGTTCGCCGACAGCCATCAACACCTCTTCCTTGCGCATGCCCACAATGACACGACCCTCACGAATGGCAGTACGTGTCTCCAGACTGGTGGTGTGGGACTGTCCGTCACCCATGCCAAACAGGTAGCCGAAATAGTCAAGAGACATATCAACGTCATCATAGACGAAGGTCACATCCTTGGAATAGACACGGCGGCTGTCCGTCTCGCGAAGCATCAGGGTATAGTAGTCGGTATTGCGGATAGCGAGGATGTCGTCGATGATGAAACCCGTAAAACGGGGCACCTCGACGTCACGCAACTTACCGGAGCCCCTGGCGCTCATCGTGGTTATTTGCTGCGTGTGGACAATCTTGCCAATATAGTCCTTCACATCGTTAGAGACTGCCATAATGGCATCTCCAAACTCGAAAGAGCCCTCAAACAGGAAGCGGGCGTCATCATCGTTGATAGCCTCCTCGCGCAAGCCGCTATTGGTCTTGCTCATGGCCACCGACTGGTAGAACTGGTTGCCTGCATCATCCTCCACGACAAACTTGACAGGATAGGTACGTGTGCCGACACCAATAGCCTTGACGGTAACGACCTTGTTGTTATCGACGAGGATATCCTTATAGCCTTCGTCCTCCGTATCATCATCAATGCGGAAGTGTTGGGTACGGGTAAGAAACTGCTTGCCCAGCAACATCTCACGGGCCTTATCGACATCACCCAGATAGGCCAGCGTGGGGACACCCCTGCGCTCATAGCAATAGGTATCGAAATTGGTACCGAAAGGCAACTCGTAGTAGTAGTTCTTTCCGTCATCCTGACAGTGGAAGAGGATATGCTCGCGACCGCCCAGCACTTTCTCGTGACCCTGATAAATCATCGTATAGTTGCGCAAGAGACCATTGCTCACCATCTTGCGCGTCTCAGCATCAAAGAACGTGTGCATCAGCAAGTCGTACTTCTCGGGAACCACCATGAAGCGCATACCTTCCTGCCAGTCACACATGCTGTAATAGTGGAAGTTCCTACTCATAAAGTCGAAGAGGTCGGCCTTGTCACTCAGAACAGGCTCTGTCGATTTGGCGCCAGGCTTCATGGTTTTCGTCCTGACGATATAAGGATTGACCTGCGCTGTCACAAAGAGGGGGCACAGCGTCAGTATCGCCAGGAAAACTATCTTTTTCATCATCGTGTCTTTTTATGGGTCAACTAAAAGATGCTGCAAAGATAATCATTCGACAGGAAAAATGCAAATATATTTGTGCCAAAATGTCATTAAACGACGGAAATGGGTGTTTTTTGGCACACGCTTTGCTATATGTTCAGCGACAAACAAGCATATTAATAATTAAAAAAAAGATACAACTATGGGAAAAATTATTGGAATTGACTTAGGTACTACCAACAGCTGCGTAGCCGTATTCGAGGGCAACGAGCCGGTAGTGATTGCCAACAGCGAGGGCAAGCGTACCACGCCTTCTGTCGTTGGTTTCGTAGATAACGGTGAGCGTAAAATTGGCGATCCCGCCAAGCGTCAGGCCATCACCAACCCCAAGAAGACGGTGTACTCCATCAAGCGCTTCATGGGTGAGAACTGGCAGCAGACGGAGAAGGAGATCTCACGCGTACCTTATTCTGTAGTCAACGAGGGTGGCTATCCCCGTGTCGATATCGACGGACGCAAGTACACCCCGCAGGAAATCTCTGCCATGATTCTGCAGAAGATGAAGAAGACCGCCGAGGACTACCTCGGACAGGAGGTGACGGATGCCGTCATCACCGTACCGGCCTACTTCTCCGACTCTCAGCGTCAGGCTACCAAGGAAGCTGGCCAGATTGCCGGCCTGAACGTCAAGCGTATCGTCAACGAGCCCACGGCTGCCGCTTTGGCATATGGTGTCGATAAGGCTAACAAAGACATGAAGATTGCCGTCTTCGACCTGGGTGGCGGTACGTTCGATATCTCTATCCTGGAGTTCGGCGGTGGTGTCTTCGAAGTGCTCTCCACCAATGGTGACACGCACCTGGGTGGTGACGACTTCGACCAGGTCATCATCGACTGGCTGGTTCAGGAGTTCAAGAACGACGAGGGTGCCGACCTGAAGGCAGACCCGATGGCTATGCAGCGTCTGAAAGAGGCTGCCGAGAAGGCAAAGATTGAGTTGTCTTCTTCTACCAGCACAGAGATTAACCTGCCGTATATCATGCCCGTCGGCGGCGTACCCAAGCACTTGGTCAAGACACTGACACGTGCCAAGTTCGAGCAGCTGGCCCACGGTCTCATCCAGGCCTGTCTGGCTCCCTGCCAGAAAGCCATGGCTGATGCCAAACTGAACACGGCCGATATCAACGAGGTTATCCTCGTAGGTGGCTCAAGTCGTATCCCCGCTGTGCAGGAACTCGTCAAGAACTACTTCGGCAAGGAACCCAGCAAGGGTGTGAACCCCGACGAGGTGGTCGCAGTAGGTGCCTCCATCCAGGGTGCCATCTTGAACAAGGAAGGTGGCGTAGGCGACATCGTACTGCTCGACGTTACTCCGCTGACACTGGGTATCGAGACTATGGGTGGCGTCATGACCAAACTGATTGAGGCCAACACGACCATTCCTTGCAAGAAGAGCGAGGTATTCTCGACAGCTGCCGACAACCAGACCGAGGTAACCATCCACGTCCTGCAGGGCGAGCGTCCTATGGCCAGCCAGAACAAGTCCATCGGACAGTTCAACCTTACCGGCATCGCTCCCGCCCGCCGCGGTATTCCTCAGATTGAGGTGACCTTCGACATCGATGCCAATGGTATCCTGAAGGTCAGCGCCAAGGACAAGGCTACCGGCAAGGAGCAGGCTATCCGCATCGAGGCTTCCAGCGGTCTGTCGCAGGACGAGATCAATCGCATGAAGGCCGAGGCCGAGCAGAACGCAGAGAACGACAAGAAGGAGCGTGAGCGCGTGGACAAGATGAATCAGGCTGACTCCATGATTTTCCAGACCGAGAACCAGCTCCAGGAACTGGGCGACAAGCTGCCCGCACAGCATAAGCCCGCCATCGAACAGGCTCTCCAGCAGCTGAAGGACGCTCATAAGGCTGGCGACATCGCCGCCATCGACACCGCCATGGCTGCTCTGAACACCGCTTGGCAGACTGCCTCACAGCAGATGTACCAGCAGGCTGGTGCCCAGCCCGGCGCCGACCAGCAGCAGGGTCCCTTCTACAACCAGCAGGCCGACGGCCAGCAGGCCCCGAAGGACGACAACATCCAGGATGCCGACTTCGAGGAGGTCAAATGAGACGCATAAGTAAAGACATAACAAAACACTATCAAATGGCGTGTAGCTCAATGAGTTACACGCTATTTGCTTTTTACACACAAATCCTTCTCTTATTGCTGGTGTGAGAGAATAATCCATAAAGTTTGGACGGTTCTTCAAACCTACGGCTTCCATCATGCTCTTCACACTCATTTCTGTTCTATTGCTCAATTCAGCATCTTCTCTCTTCCTTCAGACATCTTAAATGTGATATCAATTTCGCATCTGCAGGCAGCCACTTTACACTATTCAAATCATCCTTAGCGAGCCACCTTGCTGCCTCATGCTCATTCAGATGCAGAGAATCTGTCATCAGTGAACAAAGATAGCAATGCATGGTAAGATGAAACTGCGGATAGTCGTACTCCACCGTACAAAGGAACTGGTCCACGCTGATGTCGGCAGACAGCTCCTCGCGAATCTCCCTCACCAGCGCACCCTCTGGAGTCTCCCCTACTTCCATCTTCCCTCCAGGGAACTCCCACCAGTCCTTCCAGTCACCATATCCACGCTGCGTGGCAAATATCCTGCCACCTTTGCGGATAACCGCTGCTACCACTTCTATCCGTTTCCATGGTGTTAGGCGTGGGATGTATCGAGGCACGTTCTGGCAATACGTGTCATACTCCTTTCCGAAGCGTGCACGCAGCCCCGGCTCCTCCGACAAAGGGAAATAAATCAAGT
>Ga0256405_10002525_pt1 | contig 41693 bp, 36 predicted proteins | sample RumenRJG_02DNA_FD_189096 | JGI IMG/M metagenome (GOLD analysis project Ga0256405, IMG submission 189096) | Bovine rumen microbial communities from Lethbridge, Alberta, Canada - RJG_02 | ecosystem: Host-associated > Mammals > Digestive system > Stomach > Rumen | place: Canada: Alberta... | reverse complement strand
TATTGTTATGCTCTGGAAGAAATTGATGTCTCAGGCTTTAATACTGCGAATGCAGTAGACATGTCATCTATGTTCCAAGGCACTGCTCTCAAAGACCTGGATGTCAGCGGATTTGTAACAGATAAAGTTACAGATATGTCCTACATGTTCCATCATGTAGATTTATCAACACTTGATGTCAGCAATTTTAATACAGAAAATGTAACCGATATGTCGGGAATGTTTTGCAAGTGCGATCAGCTGATCAGACTTGATCTTTCGGGTTTTGATACATCGAAAGTGACGGATATGAGTTCTATGTTCACATGGTGCAATAATCTGACAGAACTTGATGTTTCGGGTTTTGATACATCGAAAGTAACAGATATGGAAAGCATGTTTATGAGCTGCAGTAAACTGGCAGAACTCAACGTCAGTAATTTTAATACAGAAAATGTAACAAATATGAACAGCATGTTTAGCGGCTGCGATATTATGACAGAACTTGACCTTTCAAACTTTGACACGTCGAACGTAACGAATATGAATTACATGTTCAGTGTCTGCACGGGATTAAAAAAGCTGAATGTAAGCAGTTTTAACACAGAAAATGTAACCAGCATGAACAGCATATTCAGCCGGGTCAATAAGCTCGATACCCTTGCTCTGGGCGAAAAGTCAATCTTCACCCAGAATCCGCCCAACGGTAACTGGACGAGGTATTCAACACTGGATGGAGCTGCTGCGAATGCACCGACTTATGCAAATCTTTCCGACTATGACGGAAGCGCTCCGGGTTGGTATAGTGCAGCGGTAGTTCATGAGATTATACCGACCATTATTTTCTCCCAGTCCACTTTCACCTACTCCGGCAAAACACAGATGCCTGTTGTAACTGTGAAAGACGGCGAGACGACGCTGGTCGAAGGTCAGGATTACACCGTTACATACCCTGACGAAAGCGTAAATGCGGGTACATATAGGGTAACTGTAAAACTGCAAGGCAACTACAGTGGAGGCAATTCTGCAACCTACAGGATTGCGGCCAGGAAGATCACGCCGGCAGTCACACTGACTCCGACTGCGTTTGTCTATAATGGAAAGGTCAGGAAACCTGCCGTCACAGTTAAAAATGGAAGCACGGAACTGGCTGCGTCCAACTACGAGGTAAAGTATTCTACCGGACGCAAGAATCCAGGCGCATACAAGATCACTGTCACAATGAAAGGAAACTACTCCGGCACCAAGACGGTTTCCTTCAAGATCAACCCTAAGGGAACAGCGCTGGTTTCGCTGACACCGGCTTCCAAAAAGATGACAGTCAAGTGGAAGAAGCAGGCGACGCAGACGACAGGATATCAGATCCAGTATGCGACAGACAGTAAGTTCACGAAGAACAAGAAGACCGTAACCGTGAAAGGAGCATCCGCAACCTCCAAGACGATCACTAAGCTCACCGGCGGAAAGAAATACTACGTACGAATCCGTACATATAAGACAGTGAGCAAGGTAAATTATTATTCTTCATGGAGTGCTGCGAAAGCGACGACAGTAAAGAGATAAACGGGTATTAAAACAGCCGCACTAAGAATTTCTCCTTAGTGCGGCTGTTACTATTTACATAATACAAGTTCTGTAAGTTATACAAGTCCCGTTGCCTCGTCGATGCCGAGCATGATATTCATGTTCTGGACAGCTGCGCCGGAAGCCCCTTTGCCCAGGTTATCGAAAAGGGCGGTGACACTGGTCTGGTCTTCATGGCCGCAGACAACGATCCGCAGCTGGTTGGTGCCGGCCAGTTCGTTGGCGTAAATAGTCGGGCCGTTTGTGCCAAAAGGCATGACGGAGACGAAATGCGCGTCCCTGTAGTATTCCTGCAGCTTCTCGCAGATATCCTGCGCGGAAGGCGCGCCGGGAAGCAGGCGGTTGTGCAGCATGATCGTTGTTGCCATTCCCTTGTAGTAGTCATCCACAACGGGAAGGAAAACAGGGGAGGATTTCAGGCCGCACACCTTGACCATCTCGGGAATGTGCTTGTGCTGCAGCGTCAGACCGTAAATGCCAGGCGCAAAGAGGGCCTGGGCCTTGTCCTCAGCTTCGTAGTTGGCGATCATTTTTTTGCCGCCGCCGGAGTAGCCGGTCAGAGAGAAGCAGGTGAGCGGGTAGTCAGCGGGAACGATGCCCATGCGGATCAGGGGTGCCGCGCAGGAGATAAAGCCGGTCGCGTGGCAGCCCGGGTTGGCAACTCTGTGACTTGACGCGATCGCCGCGCGCTGCTCAGCACTGAGCTCCGGGAAACCGTAGGTCCAGCCGTCGGCAGTGCGGTGCGCCGTGGAGGCGTCGATGACGCGCACATTCGGATTGTCAATCAGAGAGACGGCCTCGCGCGCGCCTGCGTCGGGAAGGCACAGGAACACAATATCCGCGGCGTTCAGGAACTTGCGGCGCTCCTCGTTGTCGTGCCGCTTGTCCTCGTCGATCCGCATCAGCTCCAGATCATCTCTGGCCCCAATCCTGTCAAAAATCTGCAGTCCGGTCGTTCCACTCTGCCCGTCGATGTATACTTTTGTCTTGCTCATAGTATTCCTCATTTCTTGTGAAAGGTAGTTCCGTCATTCGTTTGCTGATGCATATCATAACACAATTTACAAATCTGCGAAAAAAAACGAAAAAAATGCGATCACTCCGGCGCTCACTGGTCGGCGGCCTGGCGGCGTCTGCGGCGCACGCGGTTGATGTGGCGCTCGAAGTCGCCGCTCCGAATGACCTCCGCGAGCAGGTGCTGCGTGAAAACGGGGACCGTGCAGGAATAAAAGGAGATGGTATCCTGCATTGCGGCGCTGAGCTGCGCGGGCAGAACCATGTAGCCCACGCGGACGGCGGGCGAGATCGTGCGCGTGAAGGTGTTCATGTAGATGACGCTCCGCTGCGGCTCCAGGGAGAAGAGCGTGTCTTCGGCTTTGGTCGACATGGAAAACTCGGAGTCAAAATCATCTTCAATAATAAACCGATTCTCCTTGGACGCCCATCGGATGTACCCCGCGCGGCGGGAGGCCGAAGCCGTGATCCCGCTGGGATAACTGTTGAAGGGCGTGACGTGAAGGACCGATGCGGAAGTCTTGTGCAGCGCACTGAGCTTGACGCCCTCCCGGTCCATGGGCAGCATCTCGCACTGCACGCCGCTCGCCTCGTAGACAAGCCGGATCTTCTCATAGGACGGATCCTCCAGCGCGAAAGTCCGCTCCCTCCCCAGCATCTGTACGATCAGATTGTAGAGATACTCGGAACCGGAACCGATGACGATCTGCTCGGGCGAAACAATGATCCGGCGGCTTCTTGCCAGATACTGGGCGATAGCCTCGCGCAGAAACATTGTGCCGCTGTTAGGCGATCGCTGCAGAAGCTTTTCTCCATGCTCTGTCAAAACCCTGCGCGCTGTTTTGGCAAGCACCGAGAATGGAAACTGCTCCTGTTCCGGCGTCAGAATGGGACCGCGGATCGGGATGTCGGAGAGCTCGTGGAGGTCGGAACTACCATGGAGGCTGGAATTACCGTGGAGGTCGGAAATACCGTGGAGGCTGGAACTGCCATGGAGGCTGGATGAGTCGTGGTGTGCGGAGATTTCATGGATATTGGAGCTATGATCAGGCGCATTAGGGGTGGCGCCGGGAATATGGGCTGCACTTGGGGATGCGGAAAAGGCGGGCGCCACCGGAAACAACTCATTTTCTCTGTAGCTGACATAATAGCCGCTGCGCTCGCGGGACCTAATATACCCCTCATCGGCCAGAAGATCATATGCATGCTGGACCGTGATCACGCTGGTGCCGGTTTCTGCGGCCAGAAATCGTTTGGAAGGAAGCTTCATGTCGTAGGGGCAGACGCCGCTCGTGATATCGTCACGGATTTGGTGATAAAGCTGCAGGTAGGCGGGCTGCTTCAGCCCGGGATCTATGTTGTATTGGGGCATGGGGACCTCCTTGTGAGTTAGTGATGGGTTCTGATTATATGGTATCACTATATTGTGAGAAAATCGATATGATCAAACGCGCTATTCGCATGGCTAGTGAAAAAGCGTTTTGAGAGATTGGGCACAGGTGGGGAATTTCTCGGTATTGTTCTCCATGGATGTTTGGTGCATCTGTGCTGATTGGGCACAGAGAAGGATTTTTCAGAATTGTTCCCCATGGATATTTGGTGCATCTGTGTAGATTGGGCACAGGGACTTCTTTTTTGAATTGAGACTCCTTCATCTTCAGCTCTAAAGGAGAACAAATCAAACAAAACCATCTCGTGTGCCCAAACGCCTTAAACTGAGCGAAAATTCGTGGGGAACAAATTAAGAGAAAGCTGGTCGTGTGCCCAAACGCTTCAAATTGAGTGAAAACCTAAGGGGAACAAATCAAGCGAAAAGCTCACGTGTGCCCAATCGCCCTAGTATGAAAGTACCAAATCAATACAATGCGCCAACTTCACAAGAAAAGAATTCCCTGATTTTGTCCCGCGCAATCGTTATATCAAAAGGATGGCCTTCACTTTCAAACGTCATAATTAAGTTGTAATCAGGAATAATCCCGTTATTGATGTAAACGCGCAACTTCTGGAGAAAATCAGAACGATATTCCTGCATATGAAGTCCTCCAACGTGTTCCCAATAATAGATTTGCCCAGTTATAGGATGTCGGATTGTAAAGTCAGGATAATAGACATGGCCTCCAATTTCTAGCTTGCATTCATAGCGATAGGGGATATTCATCGTAGAGAGAAGCATCACGATGAGAGCTTCAGATTTTGAGCGCACCTTGATATTATCGACAGTCTGAACATTTCTACCTTCTGGGAAGGCAGGATTGGTTTCGTATTCTTCCTGGGCCCATCTTTTCAATTCTTCCGATAATTCTGCAGAAGGATTTGGTTCATCTTCCTCCAGAAGATTAACTAGCAGAGGCGTATTGAGAAGATCATTGAGAGCAGAATTCTGCTTGTTTTTGGCCAAAAAAGCATCCATTGCTTTCAACTGACAGATGATATCCTGGTGACGTTTGGTGCGTAGTCTTTTTCGAGCAAGCTCTTTTGCAAGATTTCTGTTCTTGCGGGAAATGTAGATCTTTTTCCTTCTGCCTTCTTGATCAGTCACGGAAACATACCATTTGTAGTAGGTTTTTCCATTGGCCGTGTTTTTGCTGTAGATGAGTTTGCCGATCGGCGCTTCTCGAAGAAGAGTTTCCAGTTTGCGCTTTTCCTGAATCAAAGATTCTCTCATGTCTTCAATTATGTTTTGTAATGTCATAGGACTCCTTTCCTCCGAGTGGAGATAGAAATGAAATTAGAATCTAGTAGCAGTCCGTTCCGAATGGTGCCGGTTGAATGCGGCGAGAGCCATTGGTTGAATGGACTGTTCAAAAATTATATAGCGATATGGAGAATGCGGCAAGACGAACGGACTTGTTATTTTCTTGTTTGATGCGGTATTGGGCACAGGATGAGGTTTTGTTTGATTTGTACCCCACGGGCTTTCGCGCGTTTTCTGGTCTTTGGGCACAGGGAAGGATTTCTCAGAATTGTTCTCCCTGGATATTTGGTGCATCTGTGATGATTGGGTACAGGGATTGTTTTTTAGAATTGAGACTCCTTCATCTTCAGATTTCAAGGAGAACAAATCAAACAAACCATCTCGTGTGCCCAAAAGCCTCCAACCGAGCGAAAAGCCGTGGGGAACAAATTAAGAGAAAGCAGGTCGTGTGCCCAGACACTTCAAATCGAGCGAAAGTCTAAGGGGAACAAATCAAGCGAAAAGCTTGCGTGTGCCCAAACGCAGCACGGAAGAAGGAGCAAGTTCCTACAGAAGTAGTAATCATAAAGAAGAATCAAAGACATACAGAGGTAATAGATCAAAAATGGGCTACAAGCAACCCTCGCCTTGCATTTTTATAGTATACTTAAGTATTATGGTGGCGATTCAAACAATTCTTAAAAGAAATCGGAGCTACATTTGAACGAAAAGGGTACATTAAAGAAAGAACAGAATACTTTGCAGAACGAACAAGATACATTACAAAACAAGATATTTGATGGCGAGCAGGCGCGCGTGCTGAATAGCGAGCAAGCGCATCTGACCATGACGCATGGCAAGCTGTGCGCGATGGAGGCTGCGCTGGAAGAGAAGATCGAAGCGATCAACGAGAAAGCGGCCAAGGAGAAGCAGGATATCCGCAGCAATCTGTCGCTGAATTTTGACAGCGATACGGATTCGATGGAGACGTACATCGAGTTTGAGGCCATGAGCCACTCGATCGACCAGTACAATATCGAGCAGGACGCGGCGCAGGAGAAGCTGGGCAGGGTCAAAAGACTGCGCAAGGCGCCGTATTTTGCCAGGGTGAAGCTGCAGTTTGACCCGGAGGAGGCGCCCGAGGACTACTACATCGGCAGCGCCGGCATCGCGGAGAACGCCTATGAGCATCTGGTGATCGACTGGAGGTCGCCCATCGCGGAGACGTATTACAATCAGCAGAACGGCAAGACATTCTACATGGTGAACGGGAACCGCGTCGACGTGGATCTGCAGCTGCGCAGGCAGTACAATTTGGAGGAGGACAGGCTGTTCTCTTTCTTTGACACGCAGGTGGCGATCGAGGATCCGATGCTTCTGCAGTCGCTGGCCAGCCGCCGGACGGACAAGATGAAGGCGATCACGGCGACCATCCAGAAGGAGCAGAATGCGGTCATCCGGAGCGAGGATGTGCCGGTTCTTCTGGTCAACGGAATCGCGGGCAGCGGCAAGACGTCGGTGCTCCTGCAGAGGATTGCGTACCTGTTCTACCGGCAGAGAGAGAATCTGCGGCCGGAGCAGGTTTACCTGCTCACCATCAACCCGGTGTTCCGCCAGTACATCGATCAGGTGCTGCCGGACCTGGGCGAGGAGAATCCCCGGACGATCACGTGGCGGGACTTCCTGCACTTTGCGAACGCGCCGGACAAGGGCCCGGGCGAATCTGCCAAAGAAGCGGACCTCCGCAAGATGGAGCGCGCGCTGAAGACGCTTCGCCTACAGGAGGACGAAATCTGCCCCGTCATGCAGAAGGGGCGGTGTGTTCTCAGCCGCAGAGAAATTCTGAATGCGGCGGCGGAACTGAGCGGCATCGAGGCAGGCCCGCGCCTCCTCAATATCCTCTCCGACAAGCTCTCTGAAATTGCCAAAATCAAGATCCGCCGCATGGAGCGCGACGACCGCGACCGCGCAGATGGCAATGATGCATGGGGCGGAAGTGAAGACGGCGCAGGTGGCTGGGCAAGCGGCGTACAGCAGGGCGGAAGTGAAGAAGGCGTAGGCGGCAATCAAGGCGCCGCCTCCTTCAACAGCATGGACCCCTACGGAAATCAGGGGGCGAACAAAGGCGGAAGCTGGGGAGAGAGCGAGAGAGAGACGGACCGGAAAGAGCAGAACCGGATCACCAATCAGTACGGCGGCGCGTTCAGCACAATCCATCGCTTCGGCTTTATTGACGTTGAGAAGATCGGATGCAGGATTCTGCACAAGAAGAGACTGACGTCGGCGGAGTGGATCTGGCTCAAGATGCTGCTCACGGGCATGGGCGACAAAAATGTGCGCTATGTCATGATCGACGAGGTGCAGGACTATACGGCGGCGCAGCTGATGGTGCTGAGGCGGTATTTTGGCAGGGCGAAGTTCATGATGCTGGGCGATGAGTTCCAGGCGATCCGGCCGGGGACCGTGTCTTTTGCCAAAATCCATGAACTGTTCGGCGAGGACGGACGGCAGACCAAAGAACTGCCGCTGCTCACAAGCTACCGGTCGTCGCCCGAGATCACGGAGATCTTCACGGGGCTCTTGCCGCGCGAGAAGCGGATCGTCACATCGTCCGTGCAGAGGCCGGGCACCGCGCCGGTGGTCATGGCGTGCGAATCCGGCGAGGACTACGCGAGACGGCTGCGGCTGTTGGTGCATGCGGCGAGCGCAAATGCAGTGGCGAAGGACGGGCTTGCGGCAGGCGCGACCGCCGTGGCGAGCGCCAGCACAGCGGAGAGCGCCAATGCAGTGGCGAAGGACGGGCTTGCGGCAGGCGCGACCGCCGTGGCGAGCGCCAGCACATCGGCGGGCGCAAACACATCGGCGAGCGCTGGCACAGCAGCAGGCGAAAACACGCCGGCAGGTGCAGGCGCCAGCACAGCGGAGGACGAACAAGGTCTGACCGCCGTGATCTGCGCGAACCGGGCAAGTCTGGAAAAGGTCAGGCAGATCCTCGGCGACGAGGCGCCGCAGGTCATTCACCGAAATCAGGCGCTTCCGCCCAGCGGCGTGTTCCTGATCACGCTGGATCTGGTCAAAGGACTGGAGTTTGACGGCGTGATCCTGCCGGATGCGGACCAGGCGACCTATCCGGACGATCTTATGGCAAGACACCGGCTTTACACAGCCGTTTCGAGAGCAACCAGGAGACTGAGTATCCTGGCGGACGGAGAACTGACAAGTTTATTGAAATGATTATAGATACCCGTGCCTTCCGCGCAAAGCGAAGGCGGCAGGGCGTTCACGTAAACAAGGAGGATAAAAAGAGCATGGCCACCATTAACAAGATCACACAGAAGACGGAAAACCGCTTTGTCAATCTCTATGACCTCGACGTGACCCATAAGAGCGGGCGCGCGTCCCATTATTATGTCGCGTCCAGGGCGCGCACCGAGGCGGAGCTCAAGATCCGCACCGGCGAAAATCACCCCGACGGCGTCATCATCTACAGCATTTATGGCCCCAAGAAGGACAAAGTCGTCCTGATCCGCCAGTACCGCTATCCCATCGGCGGATTTGTGTACGAATTCCCGGCCGGTCTTGTCGAGAGAGGCGAGAACTACCGCGAGGCGGCGATCCGTGAGATGCACGAGGAGACGGGCCTTACTTTCAAGCCGATCGAAGTCGACAACATGTTCGAGGAGCCCCGCTTTACGACCGTCGGCATGACCGACGAGTCCTGCGCCACCGTTTACGGTTACAGCGAGGGCCAGATCAGCGACCGCTTCCTGGAGGACAGCGAGGAGCTGGAAATCGTCCTGGCAGACCGCGACGAAGTCAGACGCATCCTCAAGGAGGAGCGGGTTGCGATCATGTGTGCATACCAGCTCATGCACTTCCTTGTGGACGAGGATCCCTTCCATTTTCTTGAGAAGTAACTTGATGTGCAAAGGAGCAGGAAATGGCACAGTCAAAATGGTATCAACTGGATAACGCGGCCAAAATAGTCCCGTCCACGGCAGGCGGCGCCGATACCCGCGTGTTCCGGATCACTTGTGAACTGAAGGAAGATGTGGACCCCGACACGCTGCAGAGTGCGGTGTCGGTCGCGGCCAGGGACTTTCCCCATTTTGGAAGCATCTTGAAAAAGGGCCTTTTCTGGTACTATCTGGACCAGAGCAACCTCGATGCAGAAGTGACCCCGGACAACAAGCCGGCGCTGGATACGATCTACCGCGAGGGCAGGCGCGATCTTCTCTACAGGGTCAGCTATTACCGCAACAGGATCAACCTGGAGATGTTCCATGTTTTGACAGATGGGACCGGGGCCTTTGAGTTTCTGAAGGCCATTCTGACCGAGTATCTGGGCGTCAAATACCAGATCGAGGAGCTCGCGACCGAGACCAGCCGGGCGTCCGGCGGGGACCGGCAGGGCGACGCGTTCGGCAAGTATTACCAGAAGGCTAAGGACAAGCCCGAGGAGGCCAAGGTCGCGCCCAAGAGGGCCTACCATCTGCGCGGCAAAAAGGACGAGAACCTGCAGAATCACCTTCTGGAGGGCACTGTTTCTGTGCCAAAATTCCTCAAGGCGGCCAGGGAGCGCGGCTGCACGGTGGCGGAGCTGAGCACGGCGCTTTTCATCAGAGCGATCCTGGAGGAGATGTCCGTCAGGGACCGGCGGCTGCCGATTGTGCTGAGCGTTCCCGTCAACCTGCGCAATTACTTCCCTTCGGATACGGCGCGCAACTTTTTTGGCGTCATCAACGTGGCGTATGATCCGGCGAATTACGATGGGACAGTGGAGAGCATCATCGGCGTGGTCAAGGAATCCTTCGTCCGCCAGCTGCGCCAGGACCAGGTGGAGCTGACCATGAATTCCTACGCGGCGCTCGAGCACAACATCGCTGTCAAAGTAGTGCCCCTTACGATCAAGAATCTCGTCATCTCCGCAATCAACGCGCATATGCAGAAGGGGATCACGGGCACAATTTCCAATGTCGGCAAGATCAGCGTGCCGGCGGAAATGGAGCCGCACATCCACAAATTCAGCTGCTTTATGGCGGCGCCGGAAGTGCAAGTGTGTCTGTGTTCCTACAAGGACTTGCTGGTTTTTGGCGTGGCGTCCGCTTTCGTGGAGCATCCGGTCATGCGTAATTTCTTCCGCGATATGGTCGATATGGGCATCGATGTGGAACTGGAGAGTAATGATTTTGACAACGAACCCGCAAAGAAGGAGGAAGCATAATGCAGTATTGTCCCAAATGCAGAATCAGTATCAAGGGCGATAAATCAGGCTGCCCCCTGTGCGGTGGAAGGCTCACAGGCGAGCCGGAGCCGGGCGGATTCCCCGTCCTTGAGAAGCGCCGGGTGTCCCACATGTCGATCGTCAAAGCAGCGACCTTCTGCGCCCTGTCTTCCTTTATCATCATGCTGGCGCTGGAGATTCTGTATGGCTTTACGCTGGCCTGGGTGCCGTTCGCGGTCCTGGGCGTCCTGATCGCCTGGGGCGATCTGATGGTCGGCGTCTACTATCGCAACAACCTAATCAAAACATTCACCATCGAGACCTACCTTGTCATGGCGGGCTGTCTTCTCATCGATTCGCTCACCGGCTGGCGCGGGTGGTCGGTCGCCTTTGTGCTTCCAATCGGCTTTGTTTTTCTGGTGCTCATGACGATCAGCATCGGCAAAGGCGCGAGCCTGCGGCTCGAGGAGTACGTCATTTACTTATTTGTGACGTCAGTACTTTCGCTGCTGCAGATCATCCCGGTGCTGACGGGGGCCAATCCCGTGATCCTGCCGGCCGTCCTCTCCATGACGATCCTTCTGATCATGGTCTGTGCGGGCGTGATCTTCCGCTTCCGGGACCTTGTGAGTGCGGCGGAGAAACTGTTTAATTTGTAAATTGTGGGGCCGGGCGGCTTGGAGCGGCCGCTCTGGCGGACATGAAGTTGGGCGGGTGCCTTGAAACAGCCGCCGGAACATACGAACGTAAGGAGCGACATGGCATCTGTCAAGGATAGAATTGATACGAAAAACTGGATGGTCCGCATCGGAAACCTGGTGGAGGAGTCGATTGCGAAGGGGATCTACGCACTCGAGCAGGAGGCGCCGGTCCTCACTGGCGCGCCCGAGGAAAAAGTGTGGTACCAGGTGCCGGTCCCCGAGGGACGATGCGGAGACGGCTCCGAGTATCATATTTACGTGCGCAAAGGGACCTGCCAGAAGCTGTGCGTGTTCTTCTCCGGCGGCGGAATCGCGATCAACGAATACATGGCGGCGAGACCGGTCAACGGCGGCAGCGTCGCGGCGTGGCTTCCCAACTACTATTGGAACAACCTGCGCCTATTCACGCAAGTCATGAATATCAATGTGGGCATCACCAAAAACGGCGCGGACAACCCCTTCGACGACTGGAATTTCCTGATCATCACATACGCGACGGGCGATATGCACGTCGGCGACTGCCGCTTTCCCTATCACGTGGTCGAGGGAAATGCGGCGGATGGTCAGAAGACCGGGGAAGAAGCCATTCTTCATTTCCACGGTTATAAGAACTTCATGGCAGCCATGCGCATTGGCAAAACACTGTTCCCCACAGCCGACAAGCTCCTGATCGCAGGAGAGAGCGCAGGCGCGTTCGCCGTGCCGGCGCTCGCAGAGCAAGTTGTGGGCGAGTTTTATCCGGCTTGCCAGGATGTGACGCTGTTCTCCGACAGCGCGCAGCTTCTTTATAGAGGCTGGAAGCGCACACTGCGGGACGTCTGGCATGCAAGACGGGAGCTGTGGATGGGCGTCTCCGGCAGAAATGTAACGGTCGATTGGTACAGAGGCGTCGTGGTGCGCAAAGGAAGCCGTTTCAAATACCTCTATGCCGGTTCCATCCGGGACTATCTGCTCAGCGCCTTCTATAACGATGTGACCAACAAAGTCTACGGGACAGATTCCCAGATGCAGGAGGAATACTACCGGCAGATGAAGAAAATGATCGTCGATCTGCAGAACCTGACGCCGGACTTTCACTTCTTCCTCTATGACTGGCACAGGCCGCTCTCCATGTACAAGGGCGGCACAATCCACACCGCTGTGCGGCAGCCGGAATTCACCCTGCGGACGCAGGATGACGTGACCATGGCCTACTGGCTCTACGAGTGCGTGGAGGGAAGGCCGTTTGACGTGGGGATGCAGTTGTTGAAGGGGTGAGCATTCCCACGCCCTAACTACGGTGTAATATCCACCTTGACTGTGCAGACACACATGTCTGATAATAAGCATATCTGATCGGCAGTTTTCTCTTTGCCGATGAATCTTAATGAATTATTCCAGCTTTCGATCAACCGCAGTTCGCGGGAAGTTTTCAAGGAGATGATCACAATTGAATGAGAACGTGAAAATCTGCACGGTCAAGCCGGCACGGCTTGTACTGTTGCATGAGATTGGACGTGGTGGAAGCAGCATCGTGTACCTGGTGCAGGACCGAGTGTCCGGCGAGCGTTATGCGATGAAGGTGTTAAAACAAAATATGTGTGAGGAAGTCGCCATTACCGAAATGGATATCCGCAAAGAGGCGGCCATCCTCGAAACCCTTGGTAAGGAACAAACAGGGATTCCGGATTTTTACGGGATGCTTGGGGAAACTGCGCTATCAGGATTCCTCAAGGAAGTCAGTGGAGGAGAAGCTGCGTCTACAGGCTTCCTCATGGAATACATCGAGGGCGAGTCGCTGCAGAAGATACTGGAGGATGGAAAAGTTTTCACGGTCCGCGAGACAGCGGAGGCGGGGCTTTCTTTTTGTGCAATTCTTAAAAAGCTTCATGAAATGAATCCACCGCTGATTTATAGGGACTTTAAGCCGGCCAATGTTTTGAAGAGGATGGATGGCAGCTATGTGCTGATTGATTACGGGGCCTGCCGCACTTTTAAGAAGGATGCCGCGCGGGACACGAAGATGCTGGGCACGGAGGGCTACGCGGCGCCGGAGCAGTACGGGGGATGGGAGCAGTCCGACGTGAGGACGGACATCTATGGGATCGGTGCGGTTTTGCACCATATGCTGACGGGCAGGCATCCCCTGGAGACCGGTCTTGGGCTGGTGGCGGCGCAGATGCCGGATGAGTTGGCCCGCGATTCCGAACCTGGCTTCATGGCAAGGCACATGAAGCGGCAGGCCAATACGCAGGACCTGGGGCTCTACCGGGAGATGGACAAGGTCCTGCGCCGCTGCTACAGTGTGGCACCCGATTTGCGTTTCTCCTCCTGCGCGGAACTGGAGAGAGCCCTCCGCAAAGTATTGGACGCATGCGACAGGGCGGAACGCGCGGCACAGCCGGACAGCACCAAGCCGGAAGCCCTCCGCGAGCGGATGTGGCACAAGTTTTTGGTCCTCGCGGCGTCCGCGATGCTCTTTTTGTGCTGTTCGGGAATGTTCAGCGTCTCGGCGGCCGACGCAGGGATGGCCCGCTATCACATGTTCATCCGGGAAGGAGCGGCGGCGCAAGAGCACGATGTCAAAACAGAGAACTACCGGCAAGCAATTCGGATGCGACCGGAGGATGCGGAAGGGTATATCGCTTTTTTGACCGATGTGTCGGCGGATGGGGTCATTACGCAGGCAGAGAGGGAGCAGTTTGAGGATCTGCTCTTCGAGGAGGACTATCTGGCACAGATGCGGGAGAACGAGCCGGCGCAGTATGCCCGGTTGGAGCTGGCAATCGGAAAGAGGTACTGGGCCTTTTATGACGGCGGGACGGAGGCGGCAAGGCAGGCCGTCGACAACGCCGTGGCGGCCGGCGTTCCACTTGGAGAGAGGAAGATGGCGAAGGCGCTGCACGAAATGCTCTGCGGAACACCCGGCGAGGCGCGGATTTCTGCGTGGTACGGGATGCAGGTGCTCGCGCGGGAAGAAGCGGCGCGGACGGGGGAATGGGACTTTGCCCTGGCGGTGAGCCGGATGGCGCTCAGTGAAATTGCGCTGCGTGAGGTGCCGGCGACGGTGGAAGAGAATGGCTGGCAAAGCCGCGCGGTGAATGAACGCAATGCGGGTCAAAACACAGCGACCCAGCAGGAGACAGACATGGCGCGCAAAGTGCTCGCGGAAGCCCGGACGCTGTGCGAACCATTCGAAGAAGGGCGCCTGCATGCGCAGGAAGAACTCGTAAAAGGACTGCGGGAGGCGATCGATAGGACTGCCGTGTGCAGAAAATGATAGAATCTGCGCGGCGGATGGAATGCGAGCAGGGGATCATGGAATAGGGTCAAAACAGGAACGCACCGGAGAGGCGGAACTGGAGTATGCATGGAGTTTTGGGTTATATGGGGAGAGATTAGTAAGGTTATGGCAGCGCTGTGTCTGGTCACGGCGCTGGCGGCAGCGGTGTCCGCTGCGATTCTTTTGCTTAGGGAGAAACTAATTACACGGCTGTCCGGCGAGTGGGCAAAGGAAAGCGGGCGAAGGACCATCATTCTCACAGCGGCGGCGGCGCTGATCTGGCTTCTCGTGATCGGGCAGAGCGCACACGCGGCGGAAATCCCTATGGGAGCCGGATCAGTTGCAAGAATGGCGCGAAAAGAAACGAAGGAGGAAACGGCATCGGAAGGCGCCACTGCACCGATTCGTATGGAGGGAGAGCCTTCCGCGGACACTGAACATGCCGCTCCTGTAGAACCGGAAAGCAGTGGAGAGCCCGCAGGACAGGGGCAAACAACAGGCGGCGAAGAACCCGAAAACTTGGACCTTCGGGCGCCTGTTATCTCAATAGAAATGGATGCGTCGGCCGGCAGGGACAGCGAAGGCATGGTCTACTGCCGGGGCGACAATGCGGGGATTCGGATCAAGATGGCGGAAGGCCGGGAGAACGATGCCGGCATTTCTTCGTATGCGGTGGTCGTGACGGACTCGCAAGGCAATACACTGCGGAGAGAAGGAACGGATGCAGAAGGGAATGCGCCACATAGCGAAGGAACGGATCGGGAGAACGAGGTAGTTTTGTCCATCGACACGCAGGAGGTCGCGGCGCTTTCGGACGGGGATATTCTTGTCGTGGCAGAAGCCACCGATAAAGCGGGAAACAAGGAAACGGTGGAATATCGGTTTGTGTTGGACCAGACGCCGCCGGTGGGGGAGATTCGAATTCGGAGCAAGGCACAAGGGTATCTCTATGAGGAGGAGCGGCCGGCGGGGTATTTTGGCAAGGATGTGTCGGCGGCGCTCTATGTGAAGGACTTTTGCGGGAATCAGGAAATACCGATGGACGCGGACGCGTCCACGCTTTGCATGCAGTTTACGAAGGAGGGAGAAGAGGAGGCGACGACCGTGCACGCGCTGCCGGGGCAGGCTGTCCACGTGCGCGAGGACGGAACGGCGGAGTGGGCCGCCTGTGGCAAAGACCGGGCCGGCAATCCGATGACCGTAAGGGTTGTGTTCGAAACCGGGATCCATGTATCGGAAGGCGGAGCAGCAGATCGCGCGGCGTGGGCATTGAAGCCGACCTATACCCTGACGGCCGCTGTCACCGGGCAGGTGGATGCACCAGACGGCACTACTGCCACCGGGCAGGCAGATGCGTCTGCCAGAACGCCCGTTGTCAAAACAGTGCGAGACACCGTCCAACCAACACTTACGGCAACGTTGACGCGGCCAATCGACCATCCCGTCGGCGAAGATAAGGACAAGCAGATTCTGTATTATGGGAATCATGCGGCCTACTATCCAGACGGAAAACCATCCATTCATATAGAATACACCGTTGAAGATCTGCATCTGGATGAAGATGGAATTACCTTTTATAAAGCGTTTGAACCGGTGCCGGAGAATACGTGCTGCGAGGAGGTTTGGCCCGAGTGGAAGAAGGAGCGCGGACTGCACGTAAAGCAGCTGCATCCAACAGATAACAAACAGGCGCAAACGCTCCTCGCTTCATGCACACTGCTTCTGGGCGACCCAAACGCGCCGGGCGATGCAAGCAAGCCGGACGTATTCGAGATACCCGACGGCGTGTATCGATTCGGCATCGAGGGCCGGGACAAGGCCGGGAATCCGCTGATCATGCAGGATGAGAAGGAGCAGGACGCACTGTATGGGTTTGTCTGCGCGGATCAGAAGAAGGGGCGCTATGAGACCGGCCGCAAAGTGGTCGACACGGAGGCGCCGTCGGGCCGGATCATGATTGCCGATGGAAACGGAACCACGTACTGCCGCCTCACGCAGCACGGCGTAAAGTGGGTGACAGAGCGGGAAGGCTTCATGCCCTACAGAAGAGAGACGGAGGCCTATATCACGTTTGGGGCAGAAGATCCGTCCCCCGTCAGTGCGGCGTGCCGGATTCTGAGCACGGCAGGAAGAAGGAACGGCGCAGCGCCGGATGGGTCAAAATACCGCTTCCAGTGCGGCGAACGTGTGCCAATCCGTGGAGAGCAGATCTTTCGGATCGAGCAGGCCGTGTTCGAGGACCGGGCGGGCAATGTATCATCGGCCCTGCAGAGAACGGTGAATTTCTATTTGGACACCCACTTGCCCCAGGTGGACCTCGACGCGCCGTCTTGTTCGGTGCGAGCGACTTCGGAAGTGACCATGCGGACCCCGGACGGGCGACCGCTTTATCAGCATGGCGTGAAGCTGGAAGTGGAGGCAGAGGATCCGGAAGCGGACAGGAGCGGGTCTGGACTCAATGAGGTTTCCTATACGATTCAAGTGGCAGGAGAAACCGTACAGGACCATGTTGTGTTGTACCGCGCGGATGACCCGACAGTAGAGCCATCGATGGAACAGGCGCCCAGATACCACTATGAAGGGACCATCACGATTCCGGCGGGTGGGCCGTGGGAGAGCAATGACATTCGCGTGACCGCCACGGCGGTGGATAATGCGGGAAACCGGTCAGATCCCGCAAGCGGCGGGGTATGCCGATTGGGAATTGACTCGACAAGGCCGCGCGTGACGGTGCGCTATACAAACAATGACGTGCGGAATGGGCGGTATTTTGACACAGGGCGGAAAGCACTGATCCAGGTGTACGAGCGGAATTTTAGTCCGGATCTTCTGAAGATCAATGCCCCGTCAGCGCAAGTCGGTACTTGGAGCCATAAAAAGGGAAAGGCGGCGTCCGGAGACGAGGACGTCTGGAGTACGACGGTCATTTTTGCAAAGGACGGAGCCTACACACTGGACGTCGAGGGGAGCGATGCACTGGGGAACGCGGCTGTTGTCACGTATGAGGGCAAAGCACCGCGCGCGTTTACAGTGGATCGAACGCCGCCCCGCATCGAGGTGATCTGGGACAACACGGATGTGCGAAACGGCATGTATTATAACCGCGCACGGAATGCTTTGGTTCGCATTACGGACCTCTCTTTTGACGCGCGGTGGGCCCGCATTCTGCCCTTTTCGAGAGACTTTCACAGGATTGGCAGGGAAGGCAGTACGGACAGGGAGAATGGGGATACTTATGAAACGACGGTGCCTTTTGACGAGGACGGTATGTGGCAGCTTCGCTGCATGTGTACGGACCTTGCGGGGAATGCGGCTGCGCCTGTGACGGAGCCTGGATTTGTCATTGATACACAGGCGCCGCGGCTCTACTGGGACAGAGTCAGGGTCAAGGAGATGGGCGCCTACAGGGATAGCATCGCGCCGGTCCTGCGCTTTGAAGACGAAAACCCCTCGTATCAGGGAAGCATGGCGCAGTGGTATAACCTGACAGCGGGCGGAAGAGCCGTGCGCATGCGCAGCGCCGGTGACAATCCGGTGGGTCTCGATTGCAAAATCTCCCTGCCGGATCTGCCGCGGACGGAGGAGATGGACGGGATCTGCGTGCTGGTGGGGACAGTTAGCGATCTGGCCGGAAACCGCAGCTATGCCCGCAGAAATCTCTGCGTGAATCGATTCGGATCCGTGTACGACGTCACAGAGGACGCAGGCACTTTGGCAATTCTCAGAGACTACTATACCGATGCAAGTGCGCCTTTGATCGTCACAGAGTACAACGTGTCGCCGCTCACCTCCTGGCAGGTCACGCTGTATAGGAACGGAATTGCGAGGACGCTTGTGGACGGACAGGACTATACGGTGACGGCGCGTCAAAATACAGAAGGCATGAAATATACGTACCGCATCGATCCATCTGCCTTCAGGGAGGAAGGAATCTATAAGCTTCTGCTGCAGTCCCTGGACGCCTCGGAGGGGACCAACCGGAGCCCCGGACGATTTCGGTTCGGGGGACCGGGCGCCGGAAACGAGCAAGGGAGCCTCGCGGAGGCAGGCTATTCGCCCGCATGGGCCGTTGACAGGACGCCGCCCACGGTTCGGATCACAGGCGTAGACCTCACGAAGCATCGATTTATTGCGGATGAGATCCGGATCGGCCTTCTTCCAACCGACAACATAGAGGTCAAGCGCCTTACTGTGCGGAGCGTGGACGACCGGGGAAATCTGATTTTTGAACAGCACTATGAGAAAGAAGAACTGCAGGCAATCCTGATGCACAATCACGCCGAAGTCCCCATTACGGTGGAGGCCAATCCCAAATGGCAGACAATACAGGTGGAAGCGGAAGACGGCGCAGGGAACCGCAGTGAAGCGATCCAAGGAATGGAGGGGACGGTACGGATCCTTGTCAGCACCAACCTGCTTGTGCACCTGTATCGGAGCGGAATTCTGCAGGCGGTCGCTTTTTTGGCCCTGATTGCGATAATTCGGGTGGGATACGGTGTTTACAAACGCACTTTAGCATGATAATATACTACAGTGTGCGGCGCTTTAGTTCGCTATCTCGCTGATTCGTTCAAGTGCGAGACGAAACGCCGCCTGCTATCATTGAAAACCCGGAGAAACCGCGCCTGCGGATTTCTTCTTACGGGGCACAGCGCAGTGCGCTTCAATAAGGAGGATCGTAACATGATGAAAAAGTTAGCAGCAATGCTTCTCACAGGCGTGATGGCCGTTTCACTCGCAGCTTGCGGCGGATCCACAGCGGCATCCACAAGCAGCAATGACAGCGCAGCGGAAGAGGAAGTACAGGAAGAGCCCGCAGAGGAAGCGGACGCAGCAGAGGCGGAAGCGGATGCAGCCACGGCAGAAGCCAACGACGATACCACATTTGTAGTCGGTTTTGACGCCGAGTACCCGCCTTACGGCTACCTCGATGAGGCAACCGGCGACTACACCGGATTTGATCTGGAGCTGGCACAGGAGCTTTGCAACCGCCGCGGCTGGACACTCGTTAAGCAGCCCATCAACTGGGACAACAAGGACGCGGAGATCGACAGCGGAACCATCGACTGCATCTGGAACGGCATGACTTACACAGGCCGTGAAGCGGATTACACATGGTCCGATCCCTATGTCAACAACTCCATTGTGATGGCTGTTCTTGCGGATTCCGACATCCAGACACTGGCAGACCTTGCCGGCAAGGTCGTCATTACACAGACCGAGTCCTCCGCACAGACTGCGCTGGAGAGCGAAGAGCTCGCAGACCTTACGGCCACCTTCGCAGATCTGCAGAAGAACCCCAGCTACAACACCTGCTTCACAGATATGCAGGCAGGCGCTGTGGACGCAATTGCAGTTGATATCGGCGTTGCCCAGTATCAGATGAGAAACAACCCCGGCAAGTTCCGCATCCTTGAGGAGCCCATCGCAGCAGAGCAGTATGCGATCGCTTTCAAGCTCGGCAACGAAACTCTCAGAGACCAGGTGCAGGAGACCTATGACGAGATGCTGGCAGACGGCACAGTCATGAAGATCGCCGAGAACTATGCTGACGACAACCTGCCCGATATGCTGATCACCGAGAAGTAATCCGGCTGTACACGCAGGATCCCGAGGCAAGACGCACGAAGAAGCGTCTCGTGCACGATGTGTAAGGGGTCATACAAAGGTACGTTTGATCGCCTGCGCTCCACAAAGGGGCACAGGCGGTCTTTCTTATCCGATTTACAGCTGGTCCCGGCCAATTGCGCAGCCTATTGTTAGCCAAAACATGCCCCGTCCGCTATGAAAAGTGAAGACGGCGGGCCGCATACCACAAACGAAAGGGAAACCATGAGTCTTATCAGTGTCATGCAGCAAATTGCTTCCGGATTTGGGGCCACGCTGCTCATATTCTTCTGCACACTTCTTTTCTCCATGCCGCTCGGCGTACTTGTGGCGCTTGGAAGAATGAGTAAATTCAAACCGCTTTCACTGCTGATCCAGGGAATCATCTCCGTCCTTCGAGGAACCCCGCTGATGCTGCAGCTGATCGTGGTATTCTACGGACCCTATTACGCGTTTGGCATCAAGCTCTCCACCAACTGGAGACTGTATGCGACATTGATCGGATTCTCCATCAACTACGCGGCCTACTTCGCGGAGATTTTCCGCGCGGGTATCCAGAGCATCCCGGTGGGGCAGACAGAGGCAGCCACGGTTCTTGGCTATACCAAAGTACAGACCTTCCTCAAGATCATCTTCCCGCAGATGATCAAGCGCACGATCCCGCCGGTCACCAACGAAGTGATCACGCTGGTCAAGGATACCTCCCTTTCATTTGTACTTGCGTATCAGGAAATGTTCACGTATGCTAAACAGGTGTCTGCTGCGATGTCCAGCCTGATGCCGCTCTTTGTGGCGGGTGTATTCTATTACATCTTCAATCTGGTCGTCACGATTGTAATGGACCGCATTGAGAAGGCCCTGAGCTACTACAATTGACGGAGGCAGCGGATATGAGTTTATTTGAGATCAAAAATGTAAGTAAATCTTTTGGCGATCTGAAGGTCCTCAACGATATCACGGTCTCTGTGGACAAGGGCGAAGTCGTGGCCATCATCGGCCCTTCCGGCAGCGGCAAGTCGACGCTGCTTCGCTGTGCGACCATGCTCGAGACAATGGACAGCGGCGAGTTGACTTACCACGGAGAAAAAGCAGCTTCGAACGACGCGGACGGCAAGTCTGTCTATGCGCCGGCGTCTGCGCTGCGCAAGATCAAGAGCCATTACGGCCTTGTGTTCCAGCAGTTCAACCTGTTCCCGCACTATGATGTGCTCAAGAACCTCTGTGACGCGCCGATCCATGTGCAAAAGAGAAACAAGACGGAAGTTACCAAGGAAGCCATGTCGCTCATCAAGAAGATGGGCCTCGAGGGCAAGGAGCACTATTACCCCCAGCAGCTTTCCGGCGGTCAGCAGCAGCGAGTCGCGATCGCGAGAGCGCTGTGCATGAATCCGGACATTCTCTTTTTTGACGAGCCGACGTCGGCTCTTGATCCTGAGCTGACGGGAGAGATCCTGAAGGTCATCCGCCAGCTGGCCCAGGAGCACATGACTATGGTCATCGTCACGCATGAGATGGCGTTTGCGAGAGACGTGGCGGACAGGGTCATCTTCATGGACGGCGGCTATATTGTGGAAGAGGGGCGTCCCGAGGACGTGATCTCGAATCCGACCGAGGAGAGAACGAAGAGATTTCTTGCAAGATTTGCCGAAAATGGCTGATGGAGGAGGCAAAACAGCAATGAAGTGGACAGTAGTGATGGCCGACCCGGCAGGAAACAGGACGGCAATTGTGCGATATGGCGTTCCCAAGGCGGAGCGGGCCAGAGTGGCAGCGGCGATCATGGCCGACCCAGCCCTGAAGGCCGAGCAGGTGGGGTTCGAGACAAGGCCCCGCTACGGCGACTCTGCCGGAAGACTGGAGATGGCCGGCGGTGAATTCTGCGGCAATGCAGCCAGATCCTTTGGATATCTTCTGTGCAAGGAAAAAGGAGTCGACCACTGTAAGATTGAGATGTCTGGCACAAGGGACAAGCTGGAAGTGATCTGTGATCTCGACAGGGAGACCAGCGCGGCGCAGATGCCGATGCCGGAGAAACTGGAGATGGCGGGAGAGGACGCTGAGAACCTCTATCCCATGGTGGTTTCCAGAGGGATCACCCACATGATCTGCAAGGAAAAGGAATTCGACGAGGCGTTCGCACGCCGCATGATCGAAAAGTTCGGCGGAAACTACAGCGCTTTCGGCGTGCAGTTTGTCAACGGCGACAGCCTGACGCCGGTCGTTTACGTCGCCGGTACCGACACCGTCTGCTGCGAGTCCTCCTGCGGAAGCGGCTCACTGGCGGCAGCCTATTTCATGACAAGAGACAAGGAAGACGGCTTCCACAGCTATAGCTTTGACGAGCCCGGCGGAACGATCATCGTCAACATTGCCAAGCGGCAGGGACGGTTTGCCGGCACCGTGGGCGGAAAGCTGACCCTGGAAGCACCGGTGGAGATGGAGCTGGAAGACTGAGATCTGGCACTGGAGACTCCGGTGGAGATGGAGCTGGAAGACTGAGAGCGCATCGGTGCATCTACGATTCGCCTCGTGTGCCGCAGCGCAAAGCGCTTCGGCGCGAAGAAAAATATGGACAACGCAAAAGCCCTTCGCTGTGCGAAGGGCTTTTTTGAAAGGGGGAAATGTAAATCTTGTTAAACATTGAGAGTTATTAAAGAGGGGGAAATGTTTCTCTCTGTTTACAAGTAATACTATACACGATAGTTGTTATAAAACTATTTAGAAAGAATGAAAAACTTATAAAGTTTTCGAAAAAAAAGAAGAAATAACGGTTTGAATATTTTGGCTGAAAATTGGATGGATTTTGCGCAAATTTTGTGCAAAAGATGCAAAAACATAGTATAATATGCGTATGAAACGCAAGAATTGTCAATGCGGAGACGCTTTTACAGGCGTAGCTGCAGATCGGAGGTGCATATGCAGACTTACACAAAGATGAGGTCGAGAAAGTTCCCGGATGTCATCATGAAGGTCATCCCCGGACATTTTGTAACACCGAACTCTCACATCAACTACTACATTGACATGACAACAATGCGGACCAGACAGAGCGAGGCCAAGGCGGCGGCGCGTGCCATGGCAAGTACCTATGCGGCGACAACGATTGTCGATACGATCGTCTGCATGGATGGAATGGAAGTCATCGGCGCATATCTTGCAGATGAGCTGACCCAGGCGGGCGTCATGTCCATGAACGCGCACAAGACGATTTACGTCTATTCCCCTGAATTTGATAATCGCGGCCAGATGATCTTCCGCGAGAACTCAGAGATGATGATCAAGGGCAAGCATGTCCTGCTGCTGCTCGCTTCCGCGACAACCGGCCAGACGATCCTCCGCGCAGGTGAGAGTATTGATTATTATGGTGGAACTGTTGTAGGCATTACGGCAATCTTCGCAGTGCCGCAGAAGATCTTCGGACAGCAGATTCACTCTCTGTATAAGATCGCTGATCTGCCTGATTATCGTTCCTACCCGGCATCCGAGTGCAAGCTCTGCAAGAACCACGTACCGATTGACGCAATCTGCAACAGCTTCGGCTATTCCAAGCTGCATTAGGCGCCAGGCCTCATGCGGCCAACTTCATACATATAGAATTACTGCAAGGCTGTCATCTTCATGGGGGATCGACAGCCTTTTCTTTCCTTGTTTTGCTTTGCAATTTTTGTGAAACAGAGTATACTGAAATGTAACAGTTTCTTAAAATTAGAGAAATTATACGTAAAACACGGTTAACACACTCTGCGAAGGACGCGTTGATGGCAGACAGGGACAAAGACTTGAAAAAGGACGGCGATGGCTATAAAAACGAGCGCCGCACATATAGAGGAGAAATTCTGGCAGCACTGCTCATCATCGTGCTCGTGATCGGGGTTGCGTTCCGCGTCAACCAGATTTTCTACGGGTTTGACCTGCCGCAGATCACGCTTTCGGGTACAGCGAACGCCGGCATGGATGAAGACACGGCCAGTGGGAAACATGCGGTGGGCTTCAAGCAGTCGTCGGATTGGAAATTGGTACTGGTCAATCATGACCATCCCATTGAGAAGACGTTCGACGGAGAACTGACAGAACTTCGATACGGGCAGAGCGTGGACAGTCGGATCTACCAGGATCTGCAGGACATGTTCGATGATATGCGGGCAAACGGGCTGTCACCCCGCGTTGTGCAGGGCTACCGGACCAGCAGCGAGCAGGAAAGCCGCCTCAAGAATAAGATCAGCGAATACATGGGATACGGAAAGAGCAAGGAGGAAGCGGAAAAGCTTGCGCTGCAGTGGGAAGCCGCCCCTGGTACAAGCGAGCATGAGCTCGGCATCTGTGTGGACATCTCCAGCGAAGAGGGCGACAATGCGTCGGCCAATGAAGTCTGGTCCTGGCTGGATGAGAACTGCTGGAAATACGGCTTCATCAAGCGCTATCCCAACAGCAAGTCGCAGATCACCGGCGTCAAAGGAGAACCCTGGCACTACCGCTATGTCGGCGCGGAAGCCGCCGAGGAGATCATGAAAAAGGGCGTGACGCTGGAGGAATACCTCGGTGCGGTGCCGGCAAAATGATGTTTTGGCACAGTGGAACACATAGCAGACTTTACAGGAACAGATCATTTTAGAATCGTTTTAGGAATTCTTAAGAAAGCTGTCACAAGGAAAACACGAAATAGAATAGAATAATAAACTATAAGAGAAACAACAACAGCGCAGTGCTGCAAGGAACTCGAGCATAATGGGACAGCTCTGAACAAATCATTAGGGGAAAGTTCCATAAAAATAAGGAGGATGAAATGGCAGATTTTAAGTTTGGTGATGGAATCAAGACAATCATTCTGGCAGGCGTAGGCGCAGTTGCATATTCTGCAGAAAAGGGCCAGGAGATCATTGGCGAGCTCGTCAAGAAGGGCGAGATCACAGTGGAGCAGGGCAAAGACCTGAGCAGTGATCTGCAGCGCAGCTTCAAGGAGAGCATGGGCAAGAGAGGCATCGACATTGACGAGATCAGCGAGAGGGTTTCCAAGATGTCTTCCGAGGAACTTGCGAAGATCAAAGAGCAGCTCGCAAACGCAGAGAAGCTGGTTTCTGAGAGACTTAAAAAGGTCGAAGAGGAGGCTGGCGAGGAAGCAGCTGAGGCGCCCGCAGAGGAAGCGCCGGCTGAGGAGCCTGCCGAAGAGGCAGCTGAGGCACCTGCCGAGGAAGAGAAAGAAGAGGCTGCTGAATAAGCGGTGAAGAAGGTATTCTGAACGAACATATTGGTGAAGCCCGGGGTCCCGGGCTTCATTTTTTTATTTGGTTCTGAGCGGAGCCTAAAGAAAGCTCTGACTGCATCTACTCCCGCAGCGCCTCATAACGAAACTCAGTTCCCTCCGCAACCGGCGCCAGCGGCGTCATGTAGTCGCCGGTCTCCTCCGAGTCCGCATCGGTGTGGCGGATGTGGACGGAGTCGCCCAGGAAGGTTACCCATCCCCGGTCGTTGGTGTAGCGATAGTACTGGTCCGGTTCAAAATCAGAAATCTGCTCGGTCGTCACATTGAACAGATAGTGGGTGAGCCGGTCGGTGTACCACTTGTTGCGCATGGCTTCCTCGGCGATGGCGCTATATTCCTGCGTAGAGTCCAGCGCCTCCTCGGCGGAGATGTCATTCCAAGTGGGATCCACTTCGTACCACGCGCCGGACAATTCCACCAGATTCCAGGAATGGCTGCCGGCGGTCTCTTCGGTTTCCCCGGCGATGCCTGCGATCACGGTACTGCGGATGCCGGCCTTCTGCAGCAGATATTCGTAGGCGAAGGAATAGCCGTCGCACACGGCGGTGTTGGCCTCGCCGCTGCTATTGGCGACGAGTGCGCCGTAGGCAGTGTGCGCAAGATCCTTTTCCATGGTGGAAGCGGTTTCCTTGTCATAGGTGACCAGTGCGATGAGCGCGTCGTGGATGGCGAGCGATTTTTGGGCCGGAGACAGGTCCGGGTCGATGCCGGCGAGCAGCTCGTCTGCGGCGCTGTCCAGTTCTTTCATTTGCTTGTCCTTGTCCGGAAAGGCCTCTGCGAGCTGGAAGGTGACCTGGAAGGTCTCATGATCAAAGAGCTTTCTGCGGTACCTGTATTGGAATGCGCTGTCGCCCACGCTTAACCAGAAGAGTTCAGGGTGGTCAAAAACCAGCGCGTTATAGCATCGTCTGAAAGAGGCTCTGAATTCGTCGCTGGCGGGGTCCATGGAAATGCGAATTTCATCGCCCGCTTGCGTCGGATCCTCTGAAAGCGTGCATGCGAGCAACGCATCATAGATCAGCTGCTCCTCCTCCGCAAGATGCGTCCGGCAGTAGTGTATGCCGTCATCTTCCTGCGGCACGGTCTGCGCTGCGGGTTCGGCATAGGCAAACAGGACAGATGCCGTACACATAGCAACCAGCAGGGCGGCCGCAATGGGTGTTTTATTCATAGATTATCCTCTCAAGATTGTTGGGTAGGCCGGCCAACTGTATGTCAGCCATAATGTATGCAAAGTATAGCATGGTAAAGCGATAAAAATGTTATGGAAATATAAAAATTATCGGAAATATAGACAAAATGTCTTTACGTTATCTTTACAAAATGGCGATTCGTTTTTGACCTGGTTTTGCCTTTTATGATAAAATAGATATATAAAAAGTGATGGAAGTAAGCGTATCTGCGCGCCTTGGGCCGGTAGGTCAGCTATACGAAGAAAGGTGGTAGTGAATGGCGCAAAGAGTAACGGGCATCAATGTAAGGCGTAGAAGAGCAACGACAAAGCAGCAGAGAGAAGAACAAAAGAAGATCCAGATTAAAAAGCTGACATTCCAAATTGACGAGCTGCGCGGGAAACTTACAGAAGTCACAGAAGCAAGAGATGCGATGGTCCTTCCGAATCTGGAGGGAAGAACGGTTGAGCACTCGCAATACGGACAGGGCAAGGTCAATGGCCAGCAGGACGCAGTTCTCACCATAGAATATGCGCGGGGAATCCGCAAACAGAAGCTTCCTTTTGTCATCGCCAGCGGCTGTGTGACCGTGGATGACATAGAGGCAACAGAGAGCTGCCGGAAGATGCTGGATCTGGACAATGAACAGGCCAGGCTCCGGAAGGAAATTCAGTATTGCGAGAGCTGGATTTCGGATCTGCAGAAAGAGAGCTGAATGCTCACGAAGACGAAAAGCGAACAGTAACAAACAGCAAGTGGACTGCAGGTGATCCGTTTTACCTGCAGTCTTTTCTTTCATTCCGGAAGCATATATACGAGTCAAAAAAGAGATGAAAGAGGGCGTCATGAAACTCTATGACCGCATGAAGAAAGCATACAGACAAAGAGAGCTCCGGCGACTCCTCGACCAGGAACCGCTGTCATTAACGAACGTGCGCAAAGCAGCAGCACTTGTGATTGAGAGAGCGCGCAAGGATGAGGCGGCGGGTATCCGCAAGGACCGCTGGCTCTTTGAATTCGAGAGCTCGATCGAAGAAGTCATGGACAGAATACAGAAATTGGAGCAGGCCCCGTCTGACGTGACGCCGATCTACAAGGACCTATACGACTTCGCGGTTTATGCCATGGAAGATACGTATATGCCCCTGTATCTCTATATTTTGTACCGGTATGCCAATTCGATGCTGAGGGCAGGAGAAGCGGCGAAGGCGCTGCCGCTTTTTGAAAAGCTGGTGGAGCGGACCGATCGGCTGATCGGAATTCATAACCCGTATGGGATTCACTGTTTTGAACGGGTTGCGACAGCGGCGGCACAGGCGGGAGACGTGGTGCGGGCCCGGAAAGCGGTCGCGCAGATGCACGCCATCGCAATCGAGGAGTACGGTATTGGCGGCGCGATGACGATGGCCGTCCGCAAGTATGCGGCCAGAACGGGGATTATGCGCTAAAACAAAGGGTTTTCAGACTAAATGGGTCTGTAAAGGAATTGTATTCAGAATACATTTGAGATACAATAGTGTGGATTGTAAACAGGTACTTCACTTACTGAGGGAGTGTTTCATGCAATATACTGAGGAAGAAATCCGGGACATTATCCGTGAAAACCAAATATTGAAGCAGCGCTTTACGGAAGCGAGTGAGGAACTGCAGGCGACAGCCAGACTGTACGACACAATGGTGTATGGCACCAAAAACCTGCTGCTTCTTTCGGACGGCGGAAGCCGCAGCGCGGTGTATGTCTCCCCGAACGTGGAAGAGGTGTTGGGACTGCCCAGAGAGCTGGTCATGAGCGATATGCGTGAGCTGGGACCGGCGTCCGGAGAGATTCCCAGCAGCGAGATGTTTGCGGCGCAGGAAGACGCTATCAAAAAGAGCGGCGCGGAAGATCCGGAGAATCAGTGGATGATCATCCGCTCGGAAGTGGAGTGCATCGACCGCAGGACAGGAAAAGCCAGAGCGTATCAGAGAAGCGTCGCGCGCATCGAAGGAATCCACGGGATGGATCGGTTTCTTACGGTATATCTGGACTCCGAAGATGGGACCGCGGATAACAGCCGCCTGCATGAGATCCTGTACTCCGGGATCGTCGCTGTCCACAATCGAATGCTCAAGGGAATGAGCCACGATCTGCGGATGCCGCTGAATTCCATTGCCGGCTTTGTCATGCTTCTTATGAAGAATGCGGACAATTCGGCCAAGGTCATGGAATACGCGCACCGGATCGGCATGTCCTGCCAGGACCTGCTGGTCGTGATCAACCAGATCATTGATGTGAGCGGCACAGAGAGCGGCAGTGTGGAGGCGGATCACCGCGAGTTTGCGCTGGGCCAGACAATCGAAGAGATCGCCGATGTCATTCGCAGCAAAGCACAGCTCAAGCACCAGCGCTTTGAAGTCACAACGCACGGCATCGAACATGATATTTTCCTGGGCGACAGAGTCCGTATCACGGAATCCCTCATGAACCTGCTCGACAATGCGATTCAGTATACGCCGGAAGGCGGGGAGATTTCCCTCTCTGTCTATGGCAGAGACGATGAGCCCGGCTACAGAGATATTTCATTTGAGGTTCGCGATAACGGCATCGGTATGAGCAGCGAGCTGCAGAAGAGGCTGTTTGAGAACGTCGGACGGTTTGACAAAATACCCGGCATGCACGGTTCCGGAATCGGCATTGCCATGACAAGAAAATTCGTCGCCCAGATGGGCGGCACGATCTCCGTACAGAGCGCGCCGGATCAGGGATCGACCTTCTTCATCGGTCTGCGGCTGCAGACGGTGGGTGGCGCGGAGGATCATTTCTGGAGCGATCGCGGCATCGACCGGGTGTTGGTTGTCGGAGAGAATATGAATGAGGCCGCAAGAATTTGCGAACTGCTTCGCAACACCGGCCTTGACGCGGAATATACAGCTAGTGCGTATGGCGCGCTTCAGCTGGTCGAGCAGTCCATTGTGGAGGAGCACACATTCAATCTCCTTCTCTTTGACCGCGATATACAGGACAAGGGTTATTGGGAACTCGCAGATGAGATTCTCGCCATGCCCTGGAGTAAGGCGCCGTCGATCATCCTGATGTCGGACAAGGCGGAGCACTTCACACAGAACGTGCACAAGGCCGGCATTGCGGCCATTATGCCCAAGCCCTTCTTCTTCTCCACTTTCCGCAGCATTGTGGAAGAGATGAGCATCACGAAGGACAGAATGGATGCAGGCGTGGAGGAAGTTGCGACCAATCCGCTCGGCGGACTGCGCTTCCTTGTCGCGGAGGACAACAAGATCAATGCGGACGTCCTCAAGGAGCTTCTGGAAGTGGAAGGCGCGCGGTGCGAGATCGCCGGCAACGGCAAGGCGGCTGTCGCCATGTTCAGAAACTCCAGACCCGGCTACTACGATATGATCCTGATGGATATTCGCATGCCGCTGATGGATGGCTATGCGGCAACGGCGGAGATCCGCGGACTGGAGAGAGAGGACGCCGCAGGCATCCCGATTCTCGCCATGACGGCGGATACCATGGAGGAGGACGTCGAGCGCTCCTTCGCCTGCGGTATGAACGCCCACATTCCCAAGCCTCTCAACATCAAGGAACTCAATCGGGAGATCTACAGACTGCGCAGCGGTCGTTGATCAGAACGAAGGCCAACGTGCCAAAATACGAAATCACCCCGTCCGGAAGCACACAAGCGGCTTCCGGGCGGATTTTTTGTTTCGTCGGAAATTAATCTGTTGTACAATAAAATCGTGCCAAAAATGAGGGATTGTTGCATGTTTTGACAGGGAGGTCAGAATGGAACTGGAACGTATTGCGTCGAATCTCTACCGGGCATTTCCGCGAAACGCAGAGAAGCTCTCCCGGGAGTTGGAGCGCCTGACCGGCCTTCTCGAGGAGACCGGGGCGGCCGTCATGATGGAGATCGAGAAGGAAAAGTACCGCAAGGACAAGGATCCGGAGCAGCTCAAGGAATACCGCAGGATCTATCGGGGCATCCGCCGGGAGCTGGAGAGCGTGCAGGCCTGCCGGGAGCAGTTCAGCCAGGAGCAGGATCTTCTGCGGGCGCAGAGAGAGCGGAATGCGCAGGAGCGCATTGATTATGACGCCTATCGCGTGGATGAGACGATTCCCTACAGCCTGGGGACGGTGCTCACCAACAAGAAGCCGTCTGCCTTTTCCCTGTACGATCAGAAATTCGAGGTGGACAGCTGGAAGCAGATGCTTTTGCAGACCTGTGCGCTGCTCAACCGCATGAATCCGATGCTGTTCGCGAGCCTGGAATCCGACCCGGACCTGCAGGGCAGAAAAAGGCCCTACTTTTCCAGAGACGGCGTCGGGCTGGACACCCCTGCCAAAATACCGGATGCGGATCTCTACGTCGAGACCCACGTCAGCGCGCGCTATTTAAAGAAAATGATCGCCAATCTTCTGGGCAAATACGACATCCCGGAAGACGCGTATCTGATTTATTTAAAGAAAGACTTTACGCCGCTTCACGAGGAGAACTTCCGGATCCGGAGAGCGCTGCCCGTGCCGGAGGAACCGCAGCCGGAGCCGCAGGAGCAGCAGCTCAGCTTTAGTTTTGACAGTGAAGGAAACTGGAACGGATAAGGCGGGAATAGCAGACTGGATTATCGAAAAGGCGCGTAAAACCCCGGCCGACGAAGTCGCCCGCGGGTAGAATATCAGAAAGGAAACGCTTCTATGAACTTATTATTGCTGCAAGGATGGGTCGAGCCCATCGACGCATCCTCCATCGACACGTCGGCCATCAATCCGAGCGCATTGGAAAAGCTGATTGAGAACGCGGCGCCGTCCGTGCAGAAGCTGGTCTTTAATATTATCGTGTCGATCATCATCTTTTTGGTGGGGCGCAAGCTGATCAGCCTTCTTCTCAAGATCCTGGACAAATTCCTGTCCCATGTGGAGATGGATATCGGCGTCAACAAGTTCCTGCAGGCGGCGGCCCGCATGCTGCTCTACACGCTTTTGGTCTTCATGATCGTGGGGCAGCTCGGCGTCAATACGGCGTCGATCGTCACCATTCTCGGCGCCGGCGGTTTAGCAATCAGTATGTCCCTGCAGGGGAGCTTGTCCAACGTGGCCGGCGGTATTTTGATCCTGCTCATGAAGCCCTTCAAGGTGGGCGACTTTGTGAGTACGCCCTATGGCGATGGAACGGTCCAGGCCATCGGACTGGTCTACACGACGCTGACGACGATCGACAACCGCAAGCTGACCATCCCCAACGGCGAGCTCTCCAATGCAGCTGTGTTCGACGCATCCGCCATGGCCGAGAGAAGACTGGACACGGTGGTGGGCATCAGCTATGACTCGGACATCCGCAGGGCCAAGGAGATCATGGAAGGGGTCTACAAGAGCAGTCCGGGCTTCCTTCCGGAGAAGGGCGTCAACGTCCATGTGAGCAGCCTCGGAGACAGTTCGGTCGGCATTGAAGGCTTCGGATGGGTCAAGGGATCGGAGTTCCTTGCGGCCAAGTGGTACGTCCTGGAAAACGTCAAACTGGCGTATGACGCAAACGGTATTACAATCCCGTTCCCGCAGGTGGACGTCCATTTAGACACCGCAAAGAGCGCGGAAAGCGGCCAAAACAGGGCCCAATTCTAAAGTTTTTATTAAAAAGTATAAAGAAAATCATAAATCCTACATTTTTTTTATCTGCATGATAAAATAGCTCTGTTTTTACGAAAGAACGTGAAGAGTCTAGACAATTGGAGGATTTATGAGAAAACAGATACTTTCCGTCTGTCTGTCCCTGACAATCCTGGCAGCATCCGGCGCAACGTACGGTATGCAGGCCAGCGCGACCGAGACAGCCGCGGAGGGCGCAAGTGTGATAGAAGCAGTTCCTGCTGAGACCGAGTTCGCGGCCCCGCAGGAGGAAGATGAGAGTGTACCGACGGACGCCGCCGGAAATGTGATCGCACCGGAAGTCGCGCAGGCCATTGACAGCGCAGACGTAGGCGTGACAGATCTTGAGAAGATCACAGACGCGGAGCAGGCAGCGGACGACGTCGCCGGCGTTGCGGAAGAAGCGATCCAGGCACCTGTGAATCCAGACGATGCGGATATGAATAAGAGCACGATCAACGCGGCGTTTGACAGCACGTATGCATTCACCAAGGAAGACGTGGTTGTATATGTGTCGCAGGCGGTCACCGTCAAGGCGGAGCCCGCAGACGAAGCCGAGGACATCGCATCGATCGACAAGTACGCAACGGTCCATCTGACCGGCAGCAACGACCTCAAGTACTGGGAAGTGACTGTAGGCGGTGAGATCGGGTACATCGACAGCGCTGTGATCGTCAGAGAGCGCGCGGAGATCGAGGCCCTGAAGGCGGATGATATCCGCAAGGAAGAGACAGAAGCGCAGAGCAGACAGGAGCAGGAAGAGGCGATCGTCGAGAAGACGACCGAAGCCGGCGAAGAGTGGGCCCAGGCCCTCAAGGACAGCCGCAGAGAGGAACTGGCCCAGCAGACCAGGAGCCTGAACTGGAACGGTCCCGTCCTCAGCCGCGGCAAAGGATCCGTGTACGGCCCTTCCGGCAAGGAGACCTACTACAACCTCAATATGAGCGGCTGTGTGAGAAACATGAACCGCAGAGGATATTACTACGATGTGTGGGTACGAAATGACGGCTGCAAGATGTTCGGCGACTATATCATGTGCGCCGCCAATCTGGGCGTCCATCCTTTCGGCTCCCTCGTGGAGTGCAGCTTGGGCACCTGCATTGTTGTCGACACGGGCGGATTTGCATCAGGCAATCCCCACCAGCTTGACATTGCAGTGACCTGGTAAATCAAATACGTATGCATAGGCCGTGCCAGCTTTGGGACGGCCTGTCGTTTCTATAAATATGATGAATGTAGATGAGTCAAAACATCGTGGAGCCGACACGTGGCGCCAGGAAGCTTACAGCTTCACCACAGGACAGTTCGCGAAACTGGATCGCAGCTATCGACGTCACTGCGGGCCGACGGCGATTACCAGCCTTCTCTATACTTTGGCACAGAGAGAGGGGAGACCGATCCAGGAAAAGCCGGAAGCCGTCTTTACGAAGATCGCGCGGATGGGCGGAAAGCGCTTGATGTATCTGAACGCCGACCTCTTCAAGCGGTTTGGGGGCACGTCGGATCTGCTGGCGCCGTTTCTGATCACCGCCTGTTTGCGGGCATATGGCCTTCGTGGCTACAAGGTGCGGGGCCCCTTTCTGGCGACTGGCAAGCGCATTTGCAGGGAACTGGACCGCGGCGCGATCCTGTATATGGAGATGCACGGACATCCGGTGTACGGGAGCCATCACCTGCTCTGTTATGGGTATCGCTTCAAGGACGGAAAGCTGATGCTGCGGACGGCGGACGGTTGGATCAGCCACATTCATGAGCTGCCGGCCGGGCAGGAACTGTTTTCGTTCTGCACCGTAATTACGCAAAAATAAATTATTTAAAAATATTTACAAATTGTTACAAAAATGTTATGATAATACACAGCTAAAAGGTAACTGCTAACCGGAGGAAATGTAACATGATGTATACAGAACTCTATAGCTTCGAGGGGACTGCGGCAACGGATGCCGGAAAAACAGCCAGCACCTTGGAGAAAGCCGGTCACGATTCCCGAAAGCTGTTCAAGAAACATATCAGTGTTACTGCAATCGTGGGGAGCATTCGTCAGAGTCTGCGTCCCAGAACATCAGAAGACGGGAAATAGTGGACGGAATTGCCTGAAAAAGAGCGTATTACGCTCTTTTTTTATAGGGGGATCGGAAATATGGAAATGAGATATTGTATGCACTGCGGCCACAAACTGGACGAGAAATATTTGATGGGGGAGGGAATGGTCCCGTATTGTCCTAGCTGCGCGGAGTTCCGCTTTCCCGTTTACAACACAGCGGTCAGCATGATCGTCATGAACAAGGAACTCGACAAGGTCCTTCTGATCAAGCAGTATGGCAGGGACTCCTACATCCTCGTCGCCGGCTATGTCAATAAGGGAGAGGACGCGGAGGACGCCGTCCGCCGGGAAATCAAAGAGGAGATTGACCTGAAGGTTTTGGAGTGCCATTTCAACAGAAGTCACTATTTTGCCCCCTCCAACACGCTGATGCTGAATTTCACGGCGATCGTGGAGGAGCAGGAGGCCCACCCCAACACGGAGGTTGACGCCTACAAGTGGTTCAGCATCGAAGAGGCGCGCGCCAACATCCGGGACAAGTCGCTGGCGCAGGCCTTCCTGAACGGATTCTTTGATGGGGAGTATCATTTTTAACGAGACATAATAAGGGCTGCCGCATTTCGCAAAGGAGTTCATCCTTGGCGGGTGCGGCAGCCTTTTGTTGCTGCTTGGTTTCTCGTGGCGGTTGGGCAACCAAACAGGCCTCCCTGTGTCCGACCGCCCGGACTACGCCATCTGCTCGAGCCTTGCGCGGCGCCGGATCTCGCGGGGCGTGTCGCCATACATTTCCTTGAACATGCGGCTGAACAGCTTGTAATTGGTGAAGCCGTGCTTGTCCAGGATCTCCAGGACGGGCTCGTCCGTCGTGCAGATGTCGTGGTAGATGTGCGTGAGGCGCACGTGGTTGACATGCTGCGTGAAGGGGATGCCAATGTTTTGACGGAACATGCGGCTGAAGTAGTCGCTGTTGAGGCCAAAAACGTCCGCGATCTGCTCAAGAGACAAGGACTCCATGTAGTGCTTGTCGATGTAGGAGACGATCTCCTTGATGCGGAGCTGGTTGCGGCTGGGCTCCGGCAGATCCTCCTTGTAGAGCGGGATCGAGAAATCCTTGATCAGCCGGTAGAGGATGTCCAGCGCGATCGACTGCTCGGCAATCAGATAGCCCTTGGGCTGCTTGACGTGCAGCGGCGCCAGCTTCTTGAGGCACTCGCAGATCTCCAGGTAGGCGGGGACCAGTTCGTCGGTCAGCTCCGCACGGCTGCAGATGATCTGGAAATTGCGCTTGTTGCCCATGAGCCGCTGGATCAGGTCGTCGTCGTAGCGAAGGACGATCATCATGTAGGTGTGGGCGCAGCGTGCCTCGTGGATCTGGTTAGCGTCGGTCACAATGAACTCGCCGGGCACCAGCTTGTGCTCGGTTCCCTCCAGGAAGAAGTCCGCGTTCCCGTTCAAAATATAGACGAGCTCCAGGGAATCGTGCCAATGGGCGGAGAGATAGTCTCCGGTTGTCTTGTATTCGATCAGGATTCCCTGCTCGTGAATGTCATAATTCTGCTTATAATGATTATCCGGCATATGTATTCCTTTCATTATTTGTCGCATTTTACCATCTTGCAGCGGGAAGCGCAAGAACAAAAAAATTGCTATAAAAATAACAAAAAGTCAAAAAAGACCGAAACTTTGTCAAAAAATTGTCTATTGCACAAAGACGGCGGATGGTATATTCATCATGTAAGCAATACAAAGCTTCATTCATAAATTACCCCCCTAAATATTAAACATCCCCTATGAAGAAAACCGACTGCTCCCTACAGTCGGTTTTTTTCGTTGCTGTGTGTTGTTGGAATCGCGCAGCCGGATCAAGCGTTCAGAATCTTGATCTGGCAGGAGCGCATGGTCTCCAGCGCCGCTTCGTGCTTGGCGGGCGTGACGCCGGCGCAGCAGGACGCATCGCAGGAAATCGGCGTCTCCGGCATGGAGGCCTTGAGCAGGAGCGCGTTGGAAACGACGCAGATATCGGTGCAGAGACCGACCAGCTCAATCTCGATTCCGTCCTCCTCGCGGCGCTCCAGAATCTCCATCAGCTTGGCCAGCTGGGTGCTGCCAAAGGTAGGTTTGTCAACGACGTGATCGGGGAAAATGAGCGCGGCGATCTCGGGGCGAATCTCCCAGCCGTCTGTCCCGCGGATGCAGTGGGGCACCGGCAGGTTGCGGCCTTCCTGCGTATCCATATAATACTTGTGGTGCGTATCGCGCGTCGCGAACACGTTCTCCTTGGGATAGCTGCGGATCTTGGCCTTCACATTTTCCACGATGGCAACCGCCTCGGGCGTGCCCAGCGCGCCGTCAATAAAATCATTCTGCATATCGATGACAACCAGAATCTTTTTCATTTTTTCTCCTCTCATTTCGGAGCGAACGACCTGCTTTCGTTCCTCCAACGACTGTCCTCTATGTCAAAACACTCCAAATGGTCGAACTGTCATACGGCCCTTTGATGCGGGGCCCCTTCGATGTTGGCACTATCATACCACAGGTTAGCCGCCGTTGAAAATTGCGAAGTCACGGAGCGAGGCGGAAGGTCTCGTCGACGAGAGGTTCGGCGATGTTTTGATCCGAAAAGACACAAAGCGGGAAGGTGATTTCCCGGACCTCTGTGATCGCATTCTCTGCGAGCAGGCCCTTGTCCCACAGGACGGCGGAATAGGCGGCGTTGCCGGCCGTGACGATCTCCGCCCAGTAGGCGTCGCACGCCGTATCGTTCAGCGACATGTTCTGCGCACTGAAAACCAGATCCTGGTCGGTCTTGTTGACGATGTAGAGATGCATGACATAGCCCCAGCTGTTGCCAGGGTCAAAACTCGTCACGGTGACCGTGCAATCGTCGTTGTCGACAAGGACGTGGTCCGACGCAGCGGGGGTGCGCCTGTCTTGCGTGAAAGTGGAGGTGTCATGCCCAGTCGGGTAGACCGTAAATGGGTCGTGCATGAGCGGCGCTTCGGTATAATCGTCGTCGTTATAGATGTTCAGCGTGAATTCGACCTTGCGAATGTCCGCAATCTGCCGCTGCGTGAGAGAATCCTGGAGCCAGATGATCTCGCAGTTGCCTTTCTTGCCGGCCGCGATGACTTCAGCCCAATAGGGGTCGCACATGACGCCGTTGACGGCCACCTTCTCAAAAGAAAACATCAGATTTTTGGCCGTGCGATTCTCCACATAGACCTGCCAGCTGTAGCCGAGAACGCTGTCCTCCTTCACATCCCGGATGGCAAAATACAGATCCTCCCGGTCGACCAGAACCTGGCTGAAGGTGGAGGCGGCGGAGGCATTGGACGTGGTGGAGGCGTCATAATTGCCGGCCGTGCCCCAATCGCTCACAGCGGATTCGTTGGATACTTCGCCGGACGGCGCTCCGGATGACGGGGTGGTTGATGCACCGTTCGATTCGCCTGACGCCTCCTCGGAAGAGGGTTCGCCCTGTGAAGACGGCGTGTGGGAAGAATCGCCGCGGCCAGCGCACCCTGAGAGCAGGCACGCAGCGATGAGAGACATTATAAGCATAAAAATAACAGCATGTTTTCGCATGTTCAGTAAAACCTCCTAAGGTGTTCGTAATGCAATGTGGTCTGGTTTTACGTCAATTCAAAACTGCTGTTTGTCGCCCGCAGCACGCATCATAGCTGTGCGATGCCGGTATTTGCTGCAACCAGTATACCACATGGTTGTGCATCCGTGCGCGAAAACATGCTACAATGGCGGAGAACGATATGCAAACAAATGTAATTTTGATGAATCAATTACGTTTCATTCTATGAGTGTGGCTGGCCAGGAGGATTGTACAGTGGAGAATCAGTTTACACGGACGGAGCTGCTGCTCGGCGCGGATGCGATGGAGAAGCTGCGGGGCAGCAGGGTGGTGATTTTTGGCGTCGGCGGGGTCGGCGGCTATGTGACGGAGGCGCTCGCGCGGAGCGGCGTCGGGGCGTTCGAGCTCGTGGACCGGGACGTGGTCAGCGTCACGAACCTGAACCGGCAGATCATCGCGACCTGGAAGACCATCGGCCGGGACAAGACCGAGGTGATGGCGGAGCGGATCGCGGACATCAATCCGGAGGCGCAGGTGACGCTGCGCAAGTGCTTTTTCCTGCCTGAGACGGCGGACCAGTTCGATTTTAGCCGGTACGATTACGTCGTGGACGCGGTGGACACGGTCACGGCCAAAATCGAGATCATCCTGCGCGCGCAGCAGGCGGGCGTCCCCGTGATCAGCAGCATGGGCGCGGGCAACAAGCTCGACCCGTCCAAATTCGAGGTGGCGGACATCTACAAGACGTCGGTGGACCCGCTCGCGAGAGTCATGCGGCGGGAGCTCAAAAAGCGCGGCGTGCGAAAACTCAAAGTGGTCTATTCCAAAGAAGAGCCCATGAAGCCGCTCGGCCGGATCGAGGCCGACCCGGAGGCCGGCCGCAAGGACGTGCCGGGCAGTTCGGCGTTCACGCCGTCGGCCGCAGGCCTTCTGATCGCGTCGGAGGTGGTGAAGGACCTGATCGGTTTTGGAAGGCAGTGAACGCACAGGGGGAACTCACAGGGCGACCCTGTGATCGAAGCGGGAGACAGAGATGGGAAATGGCACTAAAAATGAAGACTCGTTGATTATTGTGAGAGGTGCGGGCGATCTGGCGACCGGCGTGATCTACGCCCTGTGGATGGCGGGCTATCCGGTGATTGCGCTGGAGGTCGCGCAGCCGACGGCAATTCGCCACGCGGTTGCGATCAGCGAAGCCGTATATGATGGAAGCGCTGTGGTTGAAGGCATGGAAGGAATCCTGGCGAACAGTACGGAAGAGGCTCTGCAGATCATCAGTTCCGGCAAAGTGGCTGTTATGGTCGACCCCGATGGATCATTCATTCGGACTTTGCAGCCGACAGTCGTCGTGGACGCGATCCTTGCCAAAAGAAATCTTGGTACGCACCATGATATGGCACCGCTTACGATTGCGCTGGGACCGGGATTTGTTGCGGGAAGCGCGGAAGCAGGCAGCGCGGAGCCAGGGAGTTCGGAGCTGGGAAGCGCCGAGCCGGGAAACGCGGAAGCAGGCAGCGCGGAGCTAGGGAGTTCGGAGCCGGGAAGCGCCGAGCCGGGAAACGCGGAAGCGGCAGCAGAAAGCATGTCAGCGAGAAGCATCGCAGACGTGGACGTGGTCATTGAGACCATGCGCGGCCACAACCTGGGCCGGCTGATTCTCTCGGGAAGCGCACTTCCCAATACTGGTGTGCCGGGATCCATTGCCGGCCATGCGGCGGACCGGGTTATGCATACGACAGCGGCCGGCGTTTTCAGATGTGTTCGCGCAATTGGCGACAGCGTGAACAAAGGCGATGTGATCGCGTTCGTAGAGACAGAAAAAGGAGAGCGTGTGCCGGTAGAGGCGACGCTGACCGGCATCCTTCGGGGCATTCTTCGAGACGGGACGATCGTTCCTGTGCACATGAAGGCAGCGGATATTGATCCCAGGCCGGATCAGCGGCAGAACTGCTTTACAATTTCGGATAAGTCGAGAAGTATAGGGAACAGTGTTTTGATGGCGATTGAGGCGTGGAGAAGCGGAAGGCTTCGCAGGTGATGAAGATGAGCGAGAAGAACCCTCAAATTGCATGCGTCGTCATGGCTTCGGGCGAGGGAAAGCGATTCGGCCCGCAGAGGGGCGGCAAGCTTCTTGCACCGCTCGGTGGGATGGCCGTACTGGCGCTGGTTTTGCAGGCCCTCCCCGCAGAAGAATTCTGTGAGATGGTGGTCGTGACCCGCTGGCCGGCGGTGGAAGCCTTGTGCAGGAACTTGCAGATTCCCTGCGTGCGGCACGACGGCGCGCTGCGCAGCGATACAATTCGCGCAGGGCTGCGTGCGGTGACAGCTGGAAGCAGGGGCGCTTCGGATGGCCTGATTGGCCGTGATGTGCAGAGCAATCTGGACAAATCGGGCGATTTGAATGAGACGGACAATCAGCACAATCCGGATGCCTGCCTGTTCGTGGCGGGCGATCAGCCGCTTCTGACAGAGGAGTCCGTAAGAAAGATGCTGCAAGTTTGGGAAGAAGCTTGGAAGCAGGTCCAAGGAAGTGCTAAAGAGCAGTGTTTTGGCGATGAGAACGCTGGAAAATGCGTAGTCTGCAGGTTGGGATGGAAGCAGGAGGGCGGAAATCCGATCTTGTTCCCGGCAGCGATGTTCGACGCGCTTTGCGCGCTAGAAGGAAACCGGGGCGGTGCGAGTTTGCTGCGAGACAATGAAATGCAGGATAAAGGAAGCCAGAATAAAGGCATTCAGGATAAAGGAATGCAAGGCAAGGGAATTGAGGTTCTGGTTGTGGAAGCCGGCAGCCCGTACGAGCTGATGGACGTGGATACGCCAGAGGCACTGGCAGAATTGGAGGCAGTGTGCGAGGGAGCGATCATAGGGAGACCCTGTGATCGCAGAAGAATTTGACAAAAGTCTATGAATAGATAGTCAAGGAGGACTCCATAATGATGGAAATTATGATTCTTGTTTTAATGATGTTTGTGCTTTTTAAAGTGACCGGATTCCTGTTCAAAATAGTGGGCAAGATGCTCGGCATCGTGTTTGGACTCATCGGTTATGTGTTGCTCGGCGTCCTTTCAGTTGCAGCATTCGGCATGGCACTTGCCTTTCTGCCGCTGATTGTGATCATCGGCATCGCAGGAATTGCTGCCCTGGCAGGCAGAGTCGTGTGAATCTATAAACGGCCATTATTGCTTGATATATCGACAAGGAATGGAGGCCATGCAGCAGGAGGCAGAAGGAGAAGAGAGTGTGTCCGCAGGTACGTATACAACACAGGAAATTGAGGCTTCAGAAAGCGAGGAGGAAAAGGCAATGCTGCAGATTACCATCGAGATGAAATGATCTTATAGGAGAATGGATCACGCCAGCGGGAGCGCCGCCAGGACGACGGGCCCGCTGAATTGGCCTGCCATTTTTTCTGTAAATTCTGCGGCAAATTCTGCCGCGCAATCACGTCTTTGCTCGCAACTGACTCCATTCATGAGGATACAGTCGAAAGCGAGTCCACCTTCCACTTCCCGTCGCAGGAACTCTGCATAGAGGGCCGGTGTCACGATGTCGCCTGGCTGCGTTCCGGTCAACCGGCAGAAAAGCTCCGGCCGGTGCACCGCCTCCGCCACTTTCATCCCGAATCCCTGCGCCCCTATGACCAGAATCGTCCGCCCGCACCGATCCGGAATCACCGGCTCGTAGTGCGCGTGCGCCTTCATATAGTGATGCCGGGCCCCATCCGCCTCTGTCAAAATATAGTCCGCCGCAGGCAGCAGCTCATACAGGGGAAATCCCGGCGCGGAGAGTTTGGGGTTGAAAGATAAACGGGAGCAATGCCATTTAGCCAGCTGTTCGATTTATGTTCCCTAAAAAGGGGAGCTGGCTAAAAAGACATGTAAATGCCGTATTTATGATCAGAAATGCTATAAATAAGCATAGCAAACAGAGCAGTTAAGG